>ENA-UOTZ01000247-UOTZ01000247.1-compost-metagenome-genome-assembly--contig:-NODE-247-length-45531-cov-10.233005_pt1 | contig 45531 bp, 35 predicted proteins | sample MGYA00238144_ERZ746983 | MGnify/ENA primary metagenome ERZ746983 (study PRJEB28759, sample SAMN06268863) | compost metagenome | isolation source: single cell | place: USA: California, Emeryville, Joint...
TGCAGTGCAAAAAAGCCTCACTTTGCTTTCAAATCTGTCTGATCTGTACGTCAAAAATGTGAATAATGTAAGCACAGGAGTTATTCTCGAAACACCGATGGTTGTGGCCTATATCCAGCATTTTTCAAGCAGTGAGTTGAACAACCTTGTGATAAACGTTGGAAGCAACTTTCCTCAAGTACAGCTAGGTTCAGCTCCTAATGTGAACGTCCTTCCGAATTCTCTTATAGCCAATTATATTTCCCTTAAATCTGACCCTCTTAAGTGTAACGACTCCGCTTCATCCAACTTTACACTGATCCTGAAAGATGCTTCTTCAACACAGCCAGTTAACTTGTCGATAAATGCTAAAATATCATATGATAATGAGACTTTTTATTGGGTGCAGTGCTTTGCTCCAGCTTGCACTCAATCTACCGACTCTCAAGGAAACCCCACATGTGACTGCATTGACATAGATAGGTTTAACCTTCCAACACAGCTAAGCAATTATCATAATTCATCGAAGTTATATGCTCCAACAGGTAGCGTTATCACAATTGACCCGAAAGATCCCTTAAGCCGCCGATGGTCTTTCTGGGTTACTCTGGGGCTTTCCTTGTGTCTTCTGCTGGGCCTTGTGATTGTGAGACTGATCAAGACCGAGCTTTGCATTATAACGAAGATAAAAACTTACAACGAAGCCAATAAGTCTCTCCACAGATGCTACAAATTACTCGTAGTGATCTTATTCCTGAATCCTGTCTGCAATCTGCTCATCTATAAGAGCACAAAAATCGGAAAACCGCTACGTTTACTCCTTCTCTATTTCAGGGAGATGGCTGTCTTGGTGTCTTCTGGAGTCTTCATCACTCAAACATCGGTAAACAGCTTTCAGCAGCATGAAATTAATTCTCTCTTCTTCATAGCCTAAAACACTCCTAGATGTAAATCTATCTCTCGTTGCATTTATTCTCCTGGCAATTCCCACAGGCTCTCTCGTTTTAGAAAAATGTCTTTCCCTTAACCAAGAGGAAGTGAAAGGAGCATCCACTCGCAAAAAGAGCAACTATATGTAATCTCTTCTAGTCATAAACTCTTTCCTCATTTTTTGTTTTTTATTGAATTAGTGACAATGATATCGAAGATAATCCTCAAAAGAAAGCAGAACTCAGCCAGCTAATGACCTTCTGGGCTGCTATAGTCTCGTTGTCTTTAGCAATTGCGTTATTCGCTCTTGCCATGCTCTTTTCTATAAAATATTCGAACGATCAAGTCTTCGCTTGGCTTATGAATTTTGTCAAAGCAATTCTAATTGATTTGCTTGTATGTCCCATTGCAGGTCTTATTATAGCCTTCGTCCTCCTTAAATATACACCGCCTGGAAAGTTTAACTTCTTGGAAAATTTCCTCGATTATAACCTCTGCTTATTGCTTCGTACACTGAAATGGGTGCCTCCTCGGACCAAAAGAGAAGTAACAATAGAATTACCGATAGCCAATACTAACTGTATTCACTTAGGAGGGAGAAAGAGGTCTGAAAACGACACAGAGTAGCAAAAACCTCGATCAATCAGTTCTGGCGCTTCGCACATTGTCTACAATTTCTGAGAATAACCTGACGATTAATCAGCTTAAGGAACGGTCTAAGGGACTGAACGATAGGTCGCTGAGTCTTATTTTCGTATGCACGGACTTGGATTCTCAGACCCTTGGAGAAAGTACTGATCTCGAAAAAAAGAGGTTTTCTTCGAGTGGAGAAGAGGATGAGCAAGGCAAGAATCCAGAGGAAAGGCCTGAGGCGACTAAAATGAATGAAGAATGGGGGAACTTAAGGGTTGTTCAAGAAGAAGGCGATGATGAGGAACCAAGTCCCGGAAAGAAATGAGTTGGGAGGAATTTTTCAGATTATTGAAATTAATACCTTCATCCGCTTCAAATAGAAATAAAGAACCTTCTAAACCTTCATGCAAAGTAAAAGCGAATGTTACTTACTTTGTCTGAAATGAAGTGTAAATTTGCGTACTAGCTTCTTTTCATTTAAACTGTCGGTTTTACATTAATTCGCAAGAAATAAAATGACGAGGTGATTATTACTTAGCAAAACACTAGGCTTAGCGCAGTCGTTTCGGTCTGCTTTAAAATTGCTCTAACCAAAGCAACAAATCTAAGGTGGTCGAAAATTAACAGACTAATAATTTTGAGACTTTTTATTGGATGCAGTGCTTTGCTCCAGCTTGCACTCAATCTCCTTTTCCTTATGTCTTCTGCTGGGACTTGTAATCGTGAGACTGGTCAAGACGAATTTTTGCATTATGGCGAAGATAAAGAGCTACAACGAAGCGAAAAAACCTCTCTATAGGTGTTATAAACTATTTGTCGTGATCTTATTCCTGAATCCTGTTTGCAATCTGCTCATCTATAAGAGCCAAAAAATCGACAAATCTCTACGAGTGCTCTTCATCTACGTCAGAGAGATGTCTGTCTTAGTGTTTTCTGGAGTCTTCATCTCCCAAACAATGGTAAAAATCTTATTTATTAGCTTGAAGTAAATTCCCATTCTAATCAAAAGACCAAGAAAATCCTTGATGTCAATGTTCCTCTCATTATATTTGTTTTGCTGATAATTCATACACTTTCTCTAACTTTATAGAAATTGCTATCGCATGATGAAAAAGATGTCGCAGCAACATCTATCTATGAAAGTGACACTGATATGTAACTCTTAGAAAGTAATGCTATTTTTCTTATTGTCTTAGGAGCAATAACGCTGAAGATGATCCCAAAAAAATCAGAAACTGGTCGACTAATCGTGTTTTGGGCAGCAACAGTCTCATTATCTTCAGCAATTGCCTTGTCAGCTGTTAGTATAACCTTCTCTATCAAATATTCCAACGATCAAGTCTCTGCTTGGCTTATGAATTATATTAAAGCCGTACTGATTGAGTTGATTCTCTGTCCTATTGCAGGACTCATCATGACTTTAGTTATTCTTAAGTTACACACCGATTGGAAAGTTTAACTTTTTGGAACATTTCCTTGATTATAACCTCTTCTTGTGGCTTCATACGCTGCAATGGGTGCCTCCAGTACTTATTCAATATTCATAATATTGCAAACTTACGAAGGCCAAAGAAAAGATTCAAAGTTGCTCAGAAACGCGAAAAACTCGAACAATCAGTTTCTGAGTTTCGTGATTGTTCGAGTTTTTCGCGTTTCTGAGCTTCGCATAATTGCTGAAAATAGTATAACGATAAATTCTCTTAATACATTAAGAGCGCGAAGCGAGAGCGATATATAGTTTTCGGAGTCTGATTGTAGAGAGCACAATCTTAGACTCTCAGACTTTTAGAGAGAATATTGAGATTGAAATAAAGAGATTTTCTATGAGTGGAGAGGAAGATGTACAAGGCAAGAAATCAGATTTGACATTTTCAGTGTCAAACAGCAGAAGCAGCGAAGAGGAAAATATTGATGCAATGGAAACAAATAATGCTTGGGAAAGCTCAATAATGGTTCAAGAAACCCAAAGAGATGATGAGAAAAAGTATCAATATGAGAAAATAACGAATCAAATTGAGTTAGAAAACAAGACAAAACCTAATGAAAAATAAATTATAGTGATTTATCTGCCAATGGTTATTTTTTTTGTTTTGTTGATGGTGATGATGAGTTGCTTCCTTTGCTTGAAAGCGATAAGCAAAGATGTAAGATTACTTTTGTGGAGTGCAATCATTAACATCCTCTTCCTTGTTGCTCAAATACTAGAGGATGAAACTTATGGGCTGACTATAACCTTTACAAAAGCGGAAATCTAACTATTTTTCACTTTTTCCAAAATTACTCCTATTCTTTCATAAGAAATGTCTATAATTCTTAAATTCCTGAAAATTACTTCCTGAAGCATGCACAATTAATTCCCGGGAACTAATTTAATAGTTATCAAAGCGCAATAAGTGCTTTGCTCAGAAAATTTCCATAATCAACAGATTCTAAATGGATTCAGCAGTTTTAAATTAATTTATCCAAGATACCTTTTGAATAAAATGAAAAGAAATTCTGTCCTTGCTATGTTCTTGACGTTCATGCTTGCTGCGAGTAACCAAAAAACTCCCTTTTCTCATAAAATGCACTGACTACTCTTAGATGCCTTGAGTTACCTCAAGCTAATAGGCGATGTGCCTAAATATTATCCAACTGGAGGCTCATTTGATACATTCTCCTTTGCGCAACTCTATCCCAGTTACACAGGCTCAGGCAACTACACGGCATCTTTGTGGGCAAACCGAGGAGCGCTGGCTAACACCGACAATACTTTATTTAGAGTTTCACAAACCAAGTAATATATCTAAATGTGTTCTTGTTGATTCTTCAAGTTCGGACCTTGTATTCGGCTCGAGATTACCACTTGTCTCACACAACCCAGGCGATCCAAATACGCTCGCGTTCAAAATTCTTGGGAATTCACCTTTATTCAGTTATCCTGCTGGCAATCACACGACAACTTTCGTAATTTAACTAACTAAGAGAAAGATAATTAAAATCTTGCTTTTAGAACGACCTTAGTTACTATCCTCAAGGGATGTGGACTTTCTTTTTCTTCTCAATGGATGTGACAGCTTCAAATATTACAACATATGTTCTCAGCTATCAGTGGGAAGGAGCGAGACTCTCTCCGCTCTCTTACTTTCAAACTTTTAAGAATCTCGTTATTTTGTCATCCAACGCTACAATGATGGTTGGAGGAGATGGGATGTTAAGCAATTGCAACTGTCACATTGCGCAAGCGAGATTCTACCCTTATTTTGCCACATCTGATGAGTCCTTCATACGTGATGTACTTTCATATGGAGAACCTGGTAAGCGTCGGTGTTTTATTCATGTTGGCTGATTCATTATATTTTTTTAGCTCGGGTAATTGGATTAAATTTTGGAGCATTTCAAGGGCAAAATTCTGTTCAAGAGGTTTATTTCTCGGATACTGCGTCACCAACTGGCTCGATTATTGGACAAAATGGTTAGAATTTGCGCAGTGTTGCCTGATGCCCTAATGTTGTCTCTTTCTATTTGTAGGAGTATCGAGCTCTGCTGATAGTTATGATATGACCCAACAACCAGTAATTCATTCAGCTCACCATTATCCAGGAAAGCTGATAATTTATGTCAAAGTTTGGAGATTTAGTATGTACAGGTTCAGCATTGCTTTCAGTATCGACCGCAAGTTCCTCGTGGCATTCGGGATTTCTTATGCATTTCTGGCTGAAACCTGCAGGAAGTGGGATCATTATATCTGGACAATCCGTAATTTACATTTTATTATGCATATTGCTTGACTAACAATATATATAATTCATTATCTTAGTCTTTGGGTGTAAATGTGTTTACAATCAGCTACATTGCCGTCTCTCAAGCCCTGCTGATACAGCGATATGTATCATCATGGATTGATTTCCAAAGTCCTCCCATGTCAGTGACTCTCGGTACTGCTAGTGTCCTTTTTATAAGTTTACAATTCGTACAAATTAGGTAGTTGGAACGAGATTCTGGTTGGATTTCCTCAGAACTATGGTTTTTCTAAAGTGAAGACTGTGTTAATTGTGAACAATACAGACAATTACGATCTCGGGTGGGCTGATGAAACAAATCCCTTACTCCCTGTCACGACGCTCACTTTCTGCGCTGGATTTGCAACTCCTGGAACTCCTTCCAGTTTGTTTTCTGGAACCATTAGATCTTGGATGTTGTATCTCGGATATCTCAACTTCGACACCCAGCAAGGTAATAAATAGCCTCTTTTATCAAATTTCTTCATCCCGACTCGTGATATAGTCACGAACTGTAGCAATTCAGTAGGAATTCATAGTGACTCGTCTTATTGTCTGACCTGCAATGACACCAATCTTTTATTAAATGGGTCTTGCTATTTTACATGCCCAAAGGAGACTTTGCACACACCTGACGAATTACAGCTCTGTTTTGCTTGCAATCCGAATATCCAGGTATACAAATTATCTGAATTTTCAGTCTAGATAATATTCTTGTGTCACATTGATTTAGGGAGATTATACCGGGTACTGTGGTGCAATGAATACTGATAACTGCTTGCAATATAATTCATCAAAGAACTCCTGCGATGTCTGTCTCCCAGGTTACGTATTTGACAATAATGTCTGCTCCATAGACTGCTCGGACAGCAGTCAAGTTCCAATCCACAAGAGCGGTACCTGTAATCAGAATCAATATTTAATTGCTCAGATCACTGGTGATGACCGTTCAGTACCTTATAACGACGTAGTTGTTATGAACGCATCGATTACTCAATATCCTAACAATTCTTCGCCTCTCTACTACACTTGGTTTTGCACAAAAGATACAAATCCTTCACTCTCATGCGAATCAAATAGGGCAGTCAAGTTGAATGTGCGATCTACCTCACCGGTGTTGGTTATCCCTCCACATACATACCCAATTGATGCTTCCTATAATTTCAGTGTGAAAGTGGAGTCTGAAGATGGCAACTCAAGTGTATACTACGTGCAACTGACTTTTAAGAATAACACCTTCAGCATCAATCTAGAGTATTCTCGACCACTGTATCGTTTCTGTCCGTCTGATTCCTACACATTTTGGGTGAACGACACCTTCAGTGACAGATATCGATACTTTGTGAGGTGGAATACCAATTTTCCCAATATTAACTTAGACGATATTACAGTAACGAATTACCGCCACACTTTCGACCATGGCGAGAAGCCTGTTCCTGCCTTAATGACGGTTTCAGTTAGAGTTTATGATGACTCGAATACGTCTACCGGAGAAGCTTCAACTCAGTTTTCGACGAATCGGCCGGCTACCGGCGGCAGTATTAGCATTTCACCTGCATCCGGAGGCATCCCTTTCTCCACCCTTTTCCAAATCTCAGCCGACGGATGGAACGACCTTGATGGTGGACCATTAACATATGCTTTTTATTACAGTGGGAACTTTTTTGGCTCTAGCACTTCCTATCCATCAGCTAGAGCTGCGAATAAAATTACTTACGTAATGCTTATGAATTATTCGACAGCAAATCAAATCAGCACCTATCTTCCTAACACAAGCCCTCTCAAGATAGTTGTCTCGATCAAAGATGCGACAGGCTGCAACTCTAGCGTATCAAAAGTTTTCAATCTAACAACTCGAATTACAGACTCCGCGCAAACCCTAGATGACCTTACTGCTTTTTCGAAGATAATATTACAAGGAGACCAAGGAACTTCAGTTTCCTCCATTAGAGTACTTACAGATGAGTTAATCTCTGCTGATAAGCTCCTCGACTGCAAATATAATACCGACCTCTCAATGACAGAGTGTCTTCCAGGTGTGATACCTGATCGTTGCCAAACTCCTTTCCATTGTTCATCACGCGGGCAATGCTCTCACGGCCGATGTATTTGCGATCAAGGCTATCATCTGGCCGACTGCAGCATGAACACAACTACATTTATTCGGCAAGTAGACGCAAGGATGACTTTGATTAACTTTGCAGCCAGTTATTTTTCGAGTAGCGTCCCCTCTGAGAAGGTCATAGCATCTGCCGAACTGATGCTGGCGTTATCAGAGCGGTTGTACTTGAATACGAACACTACGTACAAAATAATTCTTGATTCTCTGGACGCCTTGATTGATGTGGCTAGCACATATGATCGATCAGCCGTGCTACAAGTGATTGGCACAGCGAAAGATATCATCTCTAATGTGATGCATGGAGTGGTAGAGGCAAGCTGTGGGCTTACGACGAATTATTCGATATATGCTGTGCAAAAAAGCATCTCTTTACTTTCAAACCTTACTGATTTGTACGTCAAAAAGTGGATAATGTGAGCACAGGGATTATTTTCGAAACGCCTATGTTATTAGCCTATGTCCAGAATTTTTCAAGCAGTAAGCTCAGTAACTTAATGATAAATATTGGGGATAATTATCCTCAAGTACAGCTCGGTGCAGTTCCGAACATAAATGTGCTTCCTGATTATCTTATAGCAAGCTATATTTATCTGAAGTCTGACCCTCTCAAGTGTAACGACTCCGCTCCATCCAACTTCACACTGATCCTGAAAGACGCTTCTTCATCGCAGCCAGTTAGCGTGCCAATAAATGCGAAAATATCATATAATAATGAGACTTTTTATTGGGTGCAGTGTTTCGCGCCTGCTTGCTCTCAATCTACTGACTCACATGGGAATCCTGTTTGTGATTGCGCTGATATCTCTGCGTTTAATTTACCAACACAACTTAGCAATTATCATAATTTGTCGAAGCTACATGCTCCAAAAGTTCACCCGATCACAACCGATCCAAAAGATCCATTCAGCAGCCGTTGGTCCTTTTGGGTTGCTGTCGCGTTTTTAGTTTGTCTTTTGCTCGGACTCGCAATTGTAACATTGAAGAAAACAGATTTCTGCCTTATAGCGAAGATAAAGAGATACAACGAAGTCAAAAAGTCTCTCGACCGATGCTATAAAATATTTGTTATGATCCTATTCCTGAATCCTGTTTGCAATCTGTTCATTTATAAGAGCAAAAGAATCGGCAAACCACTACGATTGCTCCTTCTTTATGTCAGAGAGATGTCAGTCTTGGTATTTTCTGGGGTATTCATCTCTCAATCAACGGTATACAGCTTTCGTTAGCATTGCTTTAACCTCACCTTAATCAAAAGACTAGAACACTATTAGATATCAATATACCCCTCATTACACTCGTTTTTCTGGCGATACCCCTACCTACTCTACTTTTGGAAAAATTGCTGTCACTTGATAGAGCTGAAGTCAAACCTACTCACAAAGACAAAAAATATAAGTAGTTCTTATGCAATACAACTCGTTTCTCATTTTTGATTCAGGGACCCTGATCTCGCTTCTAACAATCAGAAAAGCCCAGAAATAGAGAGGTTAATCATCTTTTGGACTGCTACTGTCACAATCTCATTAGCGATGGCTCTCTTGACTATCAGCGCAACCTTTTCTATCAACTATTCCAACGACAAAATCTCTATCTGGAAGATTAATTACATACAAGCCATTCTGATCGATTTACTTCTGTGTCCTATTGCAAGCCTTATGTTGACTTTTGTCCTTCTAAAATTTAAACCTCCTGGAAAATTCAATTTTCTAGAAGGCTTACTCGATTATAACCTTTGCTTATTGCTTCGGACGTTGAAATGGGTGCCCCCGAGCACCAGAAAAGCAGTACTTATAGAAACCGCATTAATAAATAACCTGAGTATCATTTTGATTTAGGGAGGGAAGAAAGGGCTCAAAATAGCTCAGAAAAGTGGTAGTTTCAACACCAGTGTTCTCGGGCTTCACACACAGTCTACGATCGCTGAAAATAACTCTGCGATAAATTTACATAGGCCACAGGGTCTTGTTTTAGGAGGGTCAGTCTTGGATTCTCAGACTCTTGGTGAGAACACCGATATTGAAAAAAAGAGGTTTTCTTCCAGTGGGGAAGAAGATAAGCAGAGCAAGAAGCCAAAACTGATTTCGGAATTTTCAGGAGAGGGTAGCGGGAGGAATGGAGAGGAAAAAGTTGACGTGATTAAGACGAATAAAGTATGGAGGATCTCTGGAATAGTACAAGAAGATTGGGATGATGATGATCAAAGTGAAAGAAGAAAGGATCATATTGATTTAGAAAGGGCAACAGAACAACATAAACTGAAAAATATATTGAAGAGAAATTTCTCTGATGAGTCATAACAAAATTTTGGCTGCTACATAAAAATATATACCTAACTAAGATACGCCATATTCTCTGAGTCAACTGAACAGTGTAATAATAATTATACGCCATATTCATATAAAATTTATGAAAACTTTGAAACTACCAAAATATTAACTAATGAGTTGTTGCTTGACATTCAGAGAGGAAGTAATGAATTTAGTCAGTCTGTTTAGCAATTCGCAATAATCCAGAGTTGTTCCTTTTTTTTAAGTTCCAGACTAAGAAAAAGTTTTGAATTATTAGAGCTAGATTAGCCAATTTACCGAGAATTATTCAAGAAAAGTTGTTCTAAACTCCCAGAGAGCAAGAGCAGAATATATCATCATTATTACTTTGGAGGTAACTTCTTTTGAAAGAAGTTAATTTCTGAGTTTATTATAGCTGCAAAGATCTAAAAATCAACTGTTTTACTATGATTCAGCTGAAGTTCAAATTGGTCTTATATTAGGAGTATTAATGAAAGTCTTTCATTCCTCCAATTAATTACGAGAATTACTTCAAAAAAAATAATAATTTAGAACATCTTCTAAAAAGGTCTCTCTCTTTTTTATTTAATGATGACCTTATTCATTGTTTTCCTTCAAAGGTCCTAGATCCGGAAAAGATCTCATGACTTTCTCATTGGATATTTGAGCAAAGAACTTCCGCTTATCGAGTCTCTTACAATCATTGTAGATGATGGGAAGTTCTTGAATCGTATTATCAGCGGCAGCGCATAGGACTTTATTCAACAATGGGCAAGTAGTTCATTAGGATTCCCAAATCAACAAGTCTGTCTTTTTCAGGTCCAGAAGTAACCAATGTAATCCAGCAAGTGCCTGACGAGCAATATGAAGCGAAAATCCTCAGAAAACTTATCGAAAGGTGACCATTCTTGACCATTCATCGGCTATCAAAGAGCTTCCAGCATCAATGCGACTCAAACTGCGATGCAGAGAATTTCATTGATAATCGACTACCATATTTTTACATTTTTTGAGTTATGTTTAAATACATCAGAAATTATACGATGATGATGATCCGTCCTCTCTACGTGAACATATGTGAACAGATATGCCAATAGAAACTATAAATCGAAGCTGATTTTCAGTCAAGTTGATCATAAACTGAGAATGCGAAAGCACTTGGCAAATTTAATTCATAATAACTAATTAAAATACTGTACGAATTTTGAGTTAATCAAATTAAATTCGGTAAGACAATAGCGAAAGTATCTTTTGTAGATTGTTTGAATAAATCGTACAGGGAACTTCAAGCAAGAAAGCTGGAAAAAGTCTTAGTTTTACGCGAATTTAAGCAGTAACGTTAAACGAGATATCAGGAGGCAGTCTTTAGTCTTCTCATCTAAGTATCACTGTGGACGCCTGCTCGGTGCTTTCATTTTTTCAGATCCTGAAATAATTTAAAGGAAAACTTGAGTCTCTGATCTGGAATCAAAACCGACATTTAAAATTTTTATTTATTGCTTCTTCACCTACTCAATCTAAAATAGGAACATAGGAAAGCCTTAGTGAGTCGGGATTTATTAGTGAGCCGGGATTTATTTGGTTTGAATTGGCAAGAAAAACATACCTCCAGAGGTGATAATAATTACGACAAACTTTCATTTCTTACAAAAAAACTCGTCTGAATCCTGATCTATCATGTAGGAGAACAACAAGTAAATTATCTCCACCAGATATTTCGCTAATTCAGGTGGGATAGCCTAGCATAATCTCAGATAGCTCGCAAATAATTCCGACCTAACTACCAAATGGAACATTGAGTGCTGCTATAACAGATGTATATATCGATAGCTTTATTTCAACTTGAATTAAAATTCGTTTTTAAATAAGAAGTTTGAGAAGTTTTAAATAGAATAATGTATTTTGGATTTGTGAAGTATATCATCACAGAATTAATCAGCGCTTGAAATCCTGAGGAGATTCCGTAATCAATAATTGTTGATTAAAAATTGATACAATTTAGTTAAATACCTCTGAAATCAACCACGAAACCAAAGCAACATAGCACCAACCCAATTACAAGTCCCTACAAACCCCAGCTTCTCAATGGAATGCCATCATTTTCAATCAGTAGAAAACTCAGTTTTCCTGCAAATCCAAGATCATAAACTCATTAATCGGTATGAATGTTCACTTCCACTAGTCGAGAATGCTCTTCAAAATGGGGCCCAAGAACAGGAGAGCACATTTCAAGCACAAAAGCATGCGAGTGCGTTGAAATCAAAGGGAATCCTAGACGTTGTAGGCACTCATAGATTGCACCGTCACTCAAAAAAAATATCCAAAAAGATCCCTTTCGGTATTCCTAACACTGGAAAAGGAGTCCGTCGCACTTGGAATAATGACGAAGATGAAAAAATCATTAGTCTAGTGAAGGTCGTTGGACTAAACTGGACATCCATCTCCAAGCACTTCGAAGGGACCATTTCCGGGAAGCAAATAAAGGATAGGTACTTGAATCATCTTGTCCATCGGATTAAAAAACCTCAATGTCCTGAAGAAGAAGAAAAGAAAGATGATGCAAACTTCAATGAAGAGTTGCAGTCTATTGACAAGGAAATTAGTGGTGTGCAAATATCCGAATTTGTGGTACATATCGAAGAGAGACTCGCCTTGCTTCAAAAGATTGTGGCCTTGAGCTCCCTTACAAGAGAGTGGGCTCTGAATGTAAGTCGAATTACTCAATTTGGCATAACAGAAGATGAAGAAAAGATGAGATGGATATCGCAATTAGAGCGAATACAATTCAATCTACCAAGGCTGCGAATGTTGTTTTCAGATTCAATCGGTGAACTGAAACAATTGGCTCAGTTCCTGGAGAAACAGTAAAAGAATCATAACATAATCATTGGTGTTTTCCTTTTAAAATTTGAGTTGATAATTGGCATTTAATTACGTTTGAAATGATAGAATATAAAAATTTCAAACTCATTAGTATTGATGAGCTGCATAATCGCAGAGCTTCATTTCATTTTATTTTCTGCAAGTCTCTTTCTCCCTTCTAATTTTCAAGCTTCCATTTTTAAGCGTCCTTTGCCAATTAAGAATCAAGGAATCTTTATTTTGACAAAATCCGAATTAGGTACATAGATAGTCATGTCTCGTTATCTCTCTTCTGAATTTCTTTGTTTCGCAGCATTTAATGAAGATAAAATGAGAGCTATTTATCTTAGGTTATTATTAGCAGACATGCCTTTAAATTCATACTTCAGCATGTTATCCTAAATATCAATTCTACACGATCTAGAGGAGCCTTTGGAACCAACGGAGAAAGAATCTATCAAAAGATTTCTCTGATAAAAATCGCAGGATCTCTTTTCTGCAGAAAATTATTAAAATTTGTGCTACTTAAAGAAATTGACATATGGAACTTGTGGATACATCTCACAGATAAAAGCAAACTATCACTGAATTTAATAAGAAGCTGCTAACAATTAGTTCGCAGAAGAGCAGAAAGGGAAAATTATTTCACTATTTTAGAACTCAGCAATATTTTTAGTTTATTTAATACCGTTTTTTCGTGCGCTAAGCGTATTCGATTGGCTTATTCAGTTTATAGATAATCCTTATGTACTTGGCAGAAGAAATGTGTAAACGAAGTAGATGCAAAGTTAGAGTATGATGGCTTGAAGACAGAAGGCCTCACAACTCTTTGAGAAGCATTTTTAGGTAAAACAAATTGTCTAAATATTCTTCTTTCAACGAAAGCCCTGAAAACTTCGACTCATTGCGACACAGAAATCCAAGAAATGCAATTTGAGAATATATAAAGCGAACTAAGATTAGAATTCAGGGACTTAATCTTCCTGTTCGAAAATAGACAATCAAGACGCGTATATTCCAACGTTCAGGCCAGCAACTTCAAAAATAAGTCGCGTTTTATAATTAGAGAACTCCTAACAATGAAAATCTATCGGCCATTGTAGCATGCGAATCCAACTCCATCGTATCCGTCGCTGTTTTGAGTCAAAAAATTTAAGAAACTATGTTTCAGAATCACCTGATATTTGCAACGAATTCTCTAAAGGAGGGACGAGGAAATTGGGAAATGGTCCAAATGTTTAATAAATAATAGGTCCGGATGAATTGATATGTGGATCTAAGAACGGCTTTCGTAACTTTTGAACTGTAAAGAAAGCAGCTACTTCTCTGAAACTTACTTCCTCTAATATGATTAAGAAATGAAAAAGCATTCAGATTAGGAGATTGCATCTCCAAGCTTCATTTCTGAAAGCTTGATTGAGCCCTGAGGCAATAGCTAAGACCAACGAACTCGATGTGTGATTGAATTCTCAAGTATGCAAATCGAATCCAAATAACAATTTAGATATATAATCCCCTATATCAGCTCTCATTACAAGAAATTACTCTAATGATGAGGCGTTTAAAGAGAAAATCAGTTAAAGCATATCTCGCATTGATCGTTTTCATATAAAATTCAAAATCGTTTCAACGAAACAACAAATTTAATACAAATAGCTTTGAATTTATAAATTTCAATGTCTAAAGTTACGAAAGTTTCTCATTTCTATTTAATAAATCTGGGTCCCCTTAGGCGATGAAAAAAACCAAACGCCTTAAGCTTCTCCTCAACCATATCACTCGTAATAGGCTTGATACAATAATCATCCATTCCCGACTTTATCGCCCGATCGAGCTCGCTTTGCTGTACAAAAGCCGTACACGCGATTATTTTAATATGATCTATCTCTCCCTTATTATTCAGCCGCCTCAACTCCGTCGCAGTCTCATACCCATCCATTATCGGCATATTACAATCCAAAAACATCAGCTGATACTGCTCGCATCCTTCCCCGCACCTTTCATTCTGTCTTTTCCGAATCATCTCCAGCGCTTGCATCCCATTAAACGCAGAGTCGAATTTCACCTTCAGCTTTGATAGATTCAGCTCCAGAGCCGTTAGATTAAAGCAATCGTCGTCCACAATCAAAACCGGAGGGCACGTGCATACGTGCGTCTTCGCAGAGTTTTTCGCTGATGAGAGAAGATCCTGCTCCGAGGCTAATGGCACAAAGTCTGTTGTGTAGTAAGGGTCGCCAGATATGAGCTGCCTTTTCCTCTCCGGCCAAAAATCCATGGGCACGTCGAGAATACTCGAACGTATTTTTTTCAATTCTCCCTCTTCGAACTCAACAGATGAATACGACTGCGTCCGTGACAGTCTCCCTGGCAAAATCGCTTGATCTAATAGATCAAGCGTTGAGTTTTTGGAGTTTCCACGGTCAAATACAGAGAAGTAGAAGCATGAGCCTTGGTTAACGGTCGATTCGAAATTAATGCACAGCTTTTCGCCTGGCTCGTTTTTGAAGCCGTTCAGTCTCTGCGCGAGGTTATTGGCGATTACAAGTCCCAGACCCGCGCCAGTGGAGTTTATCGCTGTTTTATCTCCGAGCTCGATCTTCTCGAAAGCACGGAAAAGTTTCTTTTTGTTTTCTTCACTGATTCCTATGCCGGTGTCTCTGCAGCTAACTTTTACTCCAGGAATCATTCTATCCGATGATTGGGACTCTTTCTGAGTTTCTTCTAGAGTGAGGGTGACACTGCCTTGAAAAGTGAACTTAACAGCGTTGCTGAGTAGGTTTAAAATTATTTGTTTGAATCTGTTGTGGTCGGTGGATAGATTCTGCTTGTCTTTGGGGATTTTTGTTTCTAGGCTGAGCTCAATGCCTTTTTTCTTAGCTTGGATCTCGAGCAGCTCGATGCACTCCTGAGCGGTATCAATGACGTTCTTTGTTTCATAGACGAGGCGCAACTTATCGGCTTCCATCTGAGAGAAATCGAGAATGTCATTGATAAGAGAAAGCAGCAGCCGGTTGCTTCGAAGGGCAGGTAAAAGGAACTTTTCCTTAACATGTTGAGGCACGGCAGGGTCGCTCAGAGCTTGATCAACGAAATTGATGCTGCCGTTAAGTGGCGTGCGAAGCTCATGAGAAACTGAAGCCAGCATCCTCGTTTTGTATTTATTGTTGTCCTGGAGAGAAATAATCGCGTCACGGTCAGTAGAGTCCGTAATGTTGATCACAACGACGTTTTTCTCATGATAAGTCGAAGTCGCCATCTTCAAGTGATAGTTTCTCATGTTAGCCGCACCTCCCTCGACGCAAATAAACCCTCTTTGAGACGTTGCGCCCAAGGAATCATTGGAGAGCTCTTTAAAGATAGCCCGCTGCGCGGCCTCATTGAAGAGGATTTCAACGATCTGTTTGTATAGATCAAGCAGAGTTTTCTATCAAGAGGGAATAAATTACATTGCATTGAAAATAATAAACTTACCTCCTCTCCTTCACGGATCGGAATTACACTTGTTCCTTCAGGATTATTCACCGCTCTTACTTTAAGCTTGCTAAATACAGACTGAACCGTAATTTCTTCGTCACCGATCATATTGCTGACCGCTTCGTTCGAGTAAAGGATCGTATCGTCTTCATCGATGATTACGATACCTTCAATGACGTCTCCAAGGATCTTCGTCACCGTTCTAAAGTCATTATTTGCGCGATACCTCTCCAAATAGCTAATCTTCTCATATTTCTCTGAATTGTATGTATAGAAAGCGTAGATAAGAAACGCTTCAATCACTGCGCAGATGATACCGTCCCAATCGCTCTCCTGCAGTACCAGAGGTATAAAGATAGCGGCTAAAGTACAGAAATATGCCACGATACGGAAGCCAAAGTTTCCGACGAGATCGAAGATTGAATGGAACATGGTGCACAATACCCAGCCAAAGAGCATAAAACCTATTCGTCCGTAGTCTCTGTCTTCGAAAATCAGTAAATTTACGATCAAGAAGACGCAGCAAAGCAAAATGATGAAATCTGCTCCTCTTACAAGGTATTTTCGGTACTTTGTGATCTTATTGGAGCCGAAGCTGATCCAGTAGAGCACCGGGAGACTCAGCACTGCAAGAATACTGAAGATTATAATGCTGACTTTCCAGGCGTTGACCCTTCTTGCCTCATGGAAACTGTAGTCGATGATAGAGCCGAGACAAAAGACCATGATACCAAAGAGACAGACGGTGGACTTGAATTTAAATTCGCGGGTGAGGTCTTTAGAATGAGCCTTCTGGTGAGACTTCTTTCTGAAACGCAAGCAGGTATCCATTACTTTATTCTGGTACGAAGTTTTTAGTTAAATATTTTTAAATGCAAAGAATTTCTTTGTTTGGAAACACTACTTATTTTACAATTCAGGATTGGTTAAACTTTTTTTAATAATTATTCTGAGGTCGTTAGTACAATTAATGCTAAAAATAATGGGAAAAGTGGGTTCAAGGCGGCGAATTTGCCATAATGGGTCTCGCAGCACTATTTATCTGCAATTCATTGGGTTTCATTTTTCTGGTTCCGCTGTATGAAGATGGTTGCTTCCCGAAATTAATTTATAACTTATAACTGAACCGCGTCAGCTGTTAATTTAGATTTTTATCAAGTTTTTAATTCTTTTCTATTCCCAGTCCTAAGAGCCATAACGTTCCCTTTCTCGCAGAAACCCGAATAGCTTCTGGTTATCCCTAAAATATCTCGATCTCCAATGCTTTTGAATAGTCTCGAATAGCTTGCACAAAAAAAGCTTAACGACTGAATTTTGAGATCTTCAGAAAGATCATTGAAAGGTCTTAATTGCTTATTCTGCTATGTATTCTTCGGCTCTGAGTTCTTTCAATGGCTTTTTCGAGCCAGAGTGACCAAGACTCATGATCTGTAAATATTGAACAATCTCCATGAACTTTGAATTCACACCTGAAAGCAGAAATAAGACAGCGCTAACAAAATTATACGTTTCAACAAGAACCAAAGCAGCCACTTTCAATTTTCATTTGGGAATCTGCGCTATTTTAAGGTGTCTGATTTTTTATATTGATTCATAAAATTAATTCCTTAGAAGCGCTCCAGAGTCCTTTCTTTTAAATTAGTGGTCGCGACTCAAAATCATTGGGGTTTATCTAATATAATGCCGATCTATTATGTACGAAGAGTCTTGACTACCAGATTCGTGCTTTTGTTTGAGGAAGTGTTCGCCTTGTTGGATTCTGAAACGTAAAAATTGGATTCTGAAGCATGGTATTTTAATCTTAATTTGATTCAGAACTCTTTTAGAAGATCAATAACTTCGATGTACATTAAATAAATTTTTTAACAGTTAGTGATCAAAACTACTCCCATCTGCCTTGGGATCCTTAATAGAATTTGAATTCACAATATGCGTATAGGAATCCTTAAGGGTTTGATAGCTGCGAGAGGCAGTGTTCAACCAGCGAACTCTAAAAATCCCTCTTTAACTTTTATTGGAAATACAGAATAATATATAGAATGGAGGTATTAGCACTCATAAAGAGCAGCTACCCCTATTAAACAGAAGCCTCAAGAGATGAGTCGTCATAGAGTTGCGTATTGCAGCAGAATTTTGAAGTATTCAGAAAATCAGACAACGAACTCGTTCAACATGACATTTCGAGCTCTAATCATTCATGGTTGTTGGTCTCAAAACAAATTTTTTAAATTGTCTACCCATTTCAAGATAGACTGCTATATAATTTCATATAATGCCTCTCCTGAGGGGTATGAAACATTAATTCTCCATGAAATTCTGTTCAATCTAAGCTATATATTCTTTCTTTTTATCAAATCTTCACTCTCTAGCTCGATAATCAAGCATCCTGAATCGGGGACTTGATGAAGTCATAGCATATTTTTCGGGTAAGATGCTCATCACTAGCTTGTCCTTCGAGCCTTTTTCTATAATTTTCTTCAAAGTACTCTCGCGTTAAAGGTTGCTTCTCCAAGAAAGCATAATAAACTGTTCCTCTGGCCGCAAAGTACTGAAGCGCGAACTCTGGATGGCCTTGAATTCCGAAATATCTCTCATCTTTCGAAGCGAGCAACTCAATCTTACAAGATTTCGATCCTCTAATATATCATTAATAAAAAAAAAATGCTATGTGATAGTGATATACCCATAATGTATGAATCCTGGAGGAAGGACAGAAACCTCATCACCATGAGCCTCAACAACTCTTAATTTATTAGGTACAATTCCCACGTTTTTCTTCATGAATTTCAGATCGAAGAACTCAGGGAACACATCGACCTCTTCGACTTTCGTGATGAAAAACTTCGGATCGTCTTTTCTTTCTTGCATATGATCGCTCTTTCCTCCAATAGAATGGCAGATGATTTGCTCTCCGAAGCAGACGCCGAGGAATTTCGTCTTGGGGTACTCTTTATTGAAAGTTCTGAGCCATTCCCAAGTCTTCAAAAGCCATGGCTCTTCCTTATGAGCTGAAGAAGGACTTCCTGGAATGATAACGCCCTTGGCAGCTTTCATGACCTCATCAGATGGGAACTCGTCTTTAGCGGAGTTATATATAAGCCAAGTCTCGAGATTTCGTTTGAAGATTCCAACATAAAGCGCTGGAAGATGATCGTAGAAGTAGTCGAATTCGGATTGTGTGGAGTCGGGCTTGCACATTAAAAACACATAGATGTTCTGTCTGGAGAGAGGAAGGCTGTCATAGGTTTGCTTTTCTTTGAGATGAGTGGGAATATCGACTGTCTTGACGAATTCTTTGAGTGGGCTCGAAATCTGCTGCTGGGAGAGATCTTCTACCTTGACCCATTTAAAGTGCAATGGGAGGTCGATTTTAAGAAGGTTGGCGTTCAAATCATCGATATTGAGAGCTCCAAGGTCCAGGAAATAGAAAATATGGCCTTGGAAATCGTCATGGAAGCAGCCGCAGTCAGTGACTGTTCTAAGCCATGCTTGATAGTGCTCGTTTGCCCAAAGTTTTGGGATTGGCATGTCCTTAAGAGAAATATTAGTTAGCTTTAAATTGAAAGGGCTAATACCTCCGGGAAGATCAAATCATCCTTGGTTATTGCTTGGCCTTCAGCTATTTTCTTTAAAATGTTTGGAGAGAGCACTCCTTTGGTTTGAGAGACGATGGCGCGAGTGGCTGTGAAGGTGATTGCGGAGTCGTAGCCTTCATAGGCAGCGCTTGGGACGGAAAAAGATTTGTCATCAGAGTTCGTGGAAAACAAGAGGATGTAAAGGCCGTCTGTTCTTTGGGAGTAGAAAAGGACGGTTGCGTGCTTGAACTCATTGAATTCTGTTACGGGACAGAGTTTAGAAGCGTCAATTGTGGGTGAGTCTTTTCTGTTAGTGGCCTCCATTTTTATGAGCTTTTTTTAAATTATTTGTCCAATGTTTTTCTTGTCTATTTAAATAAAAGATAAACTCATACGCGATTTAAAGCTGATCTCACAAGTGCGAGTGATTCACTACTCAAGCGCGTGAAATTGCCAAATGTAGGTTTATGAGACAAGAATTTGCCTGTAATGACTCTGACTCGAGATTGAGACTAAGAATCTGATTCTTGGCACAACCTTATAACAAAGCATATGAAGCGACGGATGGGGCACATTATGTTTTCTGAGAATATTCGAAACGAAAAGAATTCTCAGACGATATCAGAAAATATTCATAAAAAGATGTTAAGGACATTCTATCGCAGACGAGAACGCGTTTTTTTGGTTACTTTTGTAGAATATCTTTCTCGTATCTTATGTACATGAAACAAATCTGTTAAAACCATATTAAGCTATCATTCAATAGACCAGGACATAGATATTAGTGTATTTCTAAGGCCAACAGAAACGAAGTTAATCGAGTAAGATCGGAAGAAAAAAAAAGATAGAAGGTGCTAAGGAATATCATCATATTCAGTTTCAAAAAAATGGATCTATAATGGAGCAACCATGTTTGACATCGAATGTTACCTCAGCGCAATTTTCAGAACCTGCAAAGTTAAAGATTCCACCAATGAAACGCCAGGAAGCATTGGAATTTAATTTCTTCCAATATATCTAGTTTGACAAAATTTGCCACTAAATATCTTGAATAACTGCACTTAGAACGTTTTGCCAGCTTACTTGATAAAGGAAATCAAGAACTAATGCTATGTTGTCTAAGCAGGCTACTTCATTTTATATTAATATTCCACTTTCAATTTCGAAAATTTCTTTGTACTCTCAAACTTCAACTACTTAGATGCCTTAGAATGAATAACATTTGGATAGATGGTTTCATAATAGTAAATCTATATATTTAAAGCCTCTCACATATTTTCCAAGCTTTCATTTCAACCTTGAATACAATTCTCTATCTCAAACTCTTCTTTTCTGTCATTGTAAAAATCAAAAGTTTTTTCCTTCTCTGCTAATTGAAGATAATATTCAGGACTAATCGGTATCAACTTATCACGCGCCTTAGCCAAAGCAAACAAAAATACACAAACATCAAACAGTATATATCCACGGTTATTCAATCCTTGCTTTATTTCTCAGCATTTTAGGATGATACTTCACTCATTGCTTTTTTGACCCTCCCACCAGATCCAGCTCGGGGACAAAATCATCCAGCGTCACAGGATCAACAGCTTCCGCTTTCACTAACTCAATTTTATTCGTATTCGGCTCTTCCAAATCTTTCGCTTGGAATTTCCCATTCAGCAGCTCCGCCTTCTTCTTCTCCAAATGCGGTGAAAGATCCACAACTCCAAGGAGATCATGATCAAACCACCACCACTCTTCCGGATTGTTAATTTTTTCAAGCTGCTGGAGTTTCTCATCGAGACTTTTGATTAATTTCGCCAAGAGATCCTGTTTTTCACTCAAATCTTTCTGACTCTCAGGGCTTTTGCTATGGAATTTATGTCCCTCCTTTTCAAGCTCTCTCACCTCGGCTTCAGACAATAGAGGTTCTAATTTTTCAATTTTCCCATCTAACACCGCCTTGATCAGCCGAACTGTGGAAAGCCATAGACTAATCCTAAAGAATTTATTTTGTGGAATGAAATAAGATTCAACATGCGATAGCTCCTCGATTTGCTGCTTCGCAATAATAATTTGTTGATATTTTGTATCAGTTCTTAACGCACCAGAAATCGCGGGGTTCTTCGATATGCTCGAGATTAACAACAATTTTTGCTCAAGCTTCTTTTGGAGTGGCTGTTTCAGCTCAGCTGATAGCTTCAAAATCTCTTCGCTTGATTTCGTTAGCGCTTTCCAATCAATTGGGGGTATAGTGGCATGCTCATTGATTAATTGGACGAGGTGTGCGGCTTTTGTCTCGACAGAATTAACATAATTCTCGATTTCAGGAAGCTTATAAGGAAACATATTCAATTGCTGCTTTAAAAAGCCCATATATGTGGGGTCCCAGGCAGAGATAACCATTCTATACGTTTTGATTATTTCAGAATAATTGAGCGGAAGTTTTCTAAGCGCCTCAGGAAGCGGAGTCCTCGAGATTCTGTCAAGAGCACGCTGTTTATTTAACACGTTCAAAAAAAGGCTCGCAGACACGCTTCGTTGCTCAGGAGCGAGACAACCCTCGATGAGTCTTGGGTAGCAGGCCATGAGGAACTGTCTATCCTCAACAAAATTGTTTATTCCTTTGAGAATTGGACAATTCTCAGGCAATGCTTTTTGCGATTCTAATGCATTTCCTGCTTGTGCTAGCCTACTCCATAATTTCGAAGGGCATACTCTAAGCGAGACCAAGACGCCGGCTAACGCCGCCCATATGTTTCGCTCGCGGGTAGAGTTGAAATTTGGTTTGTTTACTCTCTTAATAATGCTGTTTATGCTTTTGCTCAAATGTCTGAGGACCATTCGAGTCACGTCTGCATTGACGAACTCTCTTGGCTGTAGCTTTTGCAACCGGTTGAATTCTTCAAAGAAACCTTGCATCCAATTCAGCAGTCTGCATAGGCCGCTATATCGTTGCAATTCTTCAGGAGATAAGGCAATAAGTGAATTCATGATTTCTGCGAGAACGGCGTTCGCGTCGGCTATTGTAGGGATTGATTGAATAATTTCACCGAATTTCTCTGGAGTGTCTTGGTCTAGTGGGGTTGAGAGGATCTGCTCCATTTTTACGATGATTATCGTCGCATTTTTATCAATCCTTGACCTTCGATGCTGTAATTTACCGCTTTCCACGAGCAACAGTTCAACGATGTCTCTCCACTCTGGAGGCAATGGGAGATTCTCCAACATCGACTGTTGAGCTGGGGAATAGAGGAATTGATTGAGAGCTTGCTGGCTAACTCTATCTTGTTGTCCTTTTGCGCTTTCTGCGCTTTGAATCAGTTTTGGAGCGTGTTTCCGGAGCATGTCTAAAAGTAGGTTTCTGTCTTGGTAAATCGGAGGCAAATGCTTTGTTGATTTTTTTACTTTTTCGGTTAATGACATTGGTGGGTCGAGATTTCCTGCAGCTAAGTCATTCTTCAGCCCTGGCGATTCCAATGCATCTGGTTTCTTATCAACGGGCTTTTTCGGAATGGAAATTTTCATAGAATTTGAGTGTTCTGACGGATCTCTTGAAAAAATCTGATAATTATTCGCATGTGGCACAGGCGACGGTTTCCCTCCTGATTTCAATAGCATTTTCCTGGCAGTTTCTTTGAGGTTAATTGTTGAGGTTGCTGTAGAACTTTTCTGAGAAGAACTTCTTTCGAGTTGCATGGTTTGGTTATCGTTCCTACGATCAGTTGTTCTCGGATTTCCGCTCTGATTGTCAAAGAAAAATAGCATTGGAGGAAGATCATTTGGAGGATTGTTCTGCAAGAGATGATTTGAGTCCTTTTCTGCGAGAATAACCCCATTTCCTTCAGGTAATACTGCTGGTTGGCGGTATTTGGGAAGCTCGAAGGCCTCTTTATTAAGCGTAGTTGCTAACAAATCGAGTTTGCCAAGTAATCCTTGCTGCTGATCGAGATAATGGGTCAGAGGCGGTCGAGCTGCTCTCAGATTTCTGAAAAATCTGTCCTGGTGCTCTTTTTTTAAAGGAGCTCCGGTCTGCATCAGGCCAATCATCTGAACTAACTCCTTGTCCTTCTGGGTTTGCTCCTGGAGTTCTTTCATTTGAGCTTTAATAGTAATATGACAATCTGTCAGTTTTTGAATGAGCAGCGTGACAATTTTTTCCGCAATGGAATACTGCTCGTAGCCTCGTTTTCTGCTCTCTTGGTATTCCATGGCATAGCTGACTTTTTCATAGACTATTCGTTTCAAATCGGAAGAAATCATCTCTTGGTGCTCCTTAGGATGTGATTTTCCGCATTGGTTGCATAGGAATAGATCACAGCTTCTGCAGTAAGAGAGAATGGGCAATGGATGCAATTCGCAAGTGAAATCGAGGCGCAGATTTGGCGCGTTCATGGTGTTTTGTAGTTTATTTGTATCTGGAATATATTCTATAAATATTGTTTTGATTTCCTTAGGGCTTGTTAGATAATATACCAACGATTAAAAAAATTGAGAACGGCCAGCCTATCCCCCAAATAGAAGCTAGAACGATTGTTTTATTCGAGATTCGAGACAATCAACCTTTATTTAGAACAATTAGGTAGTAAAATACTGGTACTGATTCTTAGCCATGTTTTTATGTTCTTTTGTGAATAGATATATGCTATTCAGTGTATCTTATTAAAGAAATGAAGAAGAAATTCAGTGGATTGGCTGATTTTTATCGGGAAGACTGGATTAAAATGTTAGTATCCGATGCATCAGCTTTTCTTTTTGTTAAGTATTGCAGGAACGCGAAAATTTGCAATAAAGCTCAAATGATTTCTCATGATAGTATCTTAGTGTTGAAAGATCTGGATAACTTCATCAGCACAATTCTCTCGAAAAGGACTTCTTCTCAAAACCAAAGCGATTCAGAATGAAGTAATCATTCATCTAAAAAAGTTACTGAAGTCATCAGCTTTCTTGAATCAACACCATCAATTGAAAGCTTTCCATTTCTGGCATGGCTTCATGAAGAAATAATTCCAATAATTGCATGTAGACCGATCTCTTCTCAATAAAAATTCACTTGAAATCAGTTTTCATGCATCCAAGCCTGCCAATATTTATATACAGAAATTTTTCAATCGAAGTTATAACAGATAACTGGGAAAGGGCCAATGGAGACCGAATAGTAGACTACTGTAGATCTGCATGTTTATAGTCGCCTTCTTTGCTCTTTATTTTCGCGATGATTTTCCAGAATTTTTCGAAACAAATTTCACAATTAGAAAATTATTTCAAAAATTTTCTTCATTCAATTGGAATCGCCATTCTAAAGCGTGACTCTTTTGTAACCTTAATGATTAAAGTCACGTTTTTCACGCCTAATATCATTTTTTATTAAAAGAACTGTACTTAACAAACCACAATCAGAGTTTTAATGCACTTAACTTATTTTCGAGCATCTTCGCTATCTGTCAAGCCAATTCAACCAAAAACACCTACTACTTACGTTCGCACAAGCATAGTTGAAGAGAATGCAATTAAGGAAAGCTTATCTACAAGATTTCTTTCCTCGCCTTAGTTCTATCAAAAGCGCATTTGCACAGATTATCTATTTTTATTCTTAGCTTTCTCCAGAACTATCGCTTTATCCATATATACTGGTACATCGAGCATAAACCCCTAATTCATATCTAGTCTAATCTTTTAACTCGTTGCTGATGTTTCGGAGCAATCTTAATATATGTTGCGCCATCTTCCTCAACCAAATTTGAAACCAATAATTGGCTCCATTTGGCATACTTCTCCATCTTTTTCTTGTAAGCCTGTGATTCTTTTCTTTGGAGAGAAGGCTGAACCGAATCCGAGGTTTCCAGGACCTTCTTCATCATCCCCAGGAATTTCATGCATTCTGGATTCGAAGTCATTTCTACAAACGAAAAATCAGTCAAAAAGGAGAAAGAATTAGCTTATTTACGGAAAAATTCAAGTAGTTCCTGTCTCAATCCAGGTGCAGTTTCTTCATCATTCAGTTTTTTACATTGTGCAAGCATATCGTAGCCATCCTTGCCTATTGAAATATAAAACAATTACACTTTGCCACCCAGGATCAAGCTTTACCCTCAGCAAGGAACCATTTAGTTGCAAGTATGTATGTCTGGTTGAGATCAATTGGCACATCACCGACTTTAACACTGTCTTTTATCACACGCTCGAACTTAGGCTTCTTAGGGTCGTAGCTGAATGCGACTCCAGATAACTATTTAAGTAAGCCATTAGAATTTAGCTATAAAGAAAACGTTTTTACCATTGGGAATCTGCCCTCGAACGCTGGGTACTGAGAAACACCGTTTTCTAAGGCATGCAGGAGCTCTTTTCCTGTTACCTCCATCTTGATGACTGGATCTATAAAAGGCAGCATTCCGAATATCTCTTTAAGTCGTATCGGGCCCTCAGGTATGATAGTATCGATACGAAGAGTCCCGGAATTGAGGATACAGACATCGGCTTCGACGGCTATTCTCGCGATGTCAGCAATAAACTCAGCGGCGTTTGTCCCTTGGCTGCGGATCTTACTGAAACGGCAATCCAGTGGACAATCCGTGAACCCAATAATCTTACCCATAGATTCTTCAAAGGATTTTAAATCTCTTTCCACGAATTTTTGGACCTCTGCGTCAGGTTCCCATTTCGAGTCAACCACAGTGGTTTTAACATCTACGGTGAATTTATTTTGTAGGATTTGGTCAGCAGCAATGTCTGGGTATTTTTTGGGGTCTTTTTGAATTTCTTCAGTGACGCTCGGCGAGAGCAGTTTCAGTGTTATGGTGTTAAACTCACGGAAATCACCCGCGCATTTAACAACGTAAACATCTCTGCGTTTCTCTATTAATCTCATGTGATCATGTCCGCCAAGAATTAAATCGACGCCTTCGACATTTTCAGCGAGATGGAAGTCTCTCGGCTATGAGGAGCATATAATTATTTTAGTGATGGGTATTATTTTTCAATATTACGTCTCTCATGTGAGTCAGCGCAATGACTAACTCGCATTTATCCTCTTCTCTTAACTTCTTTGCCCATTTATTGGCAGAAACGATATAATCTTCATAGGCAACGTCAGCCGGCGTGAGGCAATTTAGCGTTTCGATCCATTCATACTCACCCAAACCTATAGTTCCGATCTATTGAACAGATTAACATTAGCCCTGCGCCTGAGAAAGAGATAGTGTACTCTGATTCCGTTATGTTCGAAGATGTAATGGCTCAATGTTCCAGCGATCCTGCTTCCATTAGGATAGGTCATATTTGTTAATAACCATGGAAAGTTGGTTTTGCTCAGTAAGTATTCGGTTTCGTCAATGTCATAGTCCTAAAAAAAAAAATTAGTTGGAGCCCAGAATGCACAAACTCACGAAATCGTGATTTCCAATGCATGAGACCTTGATGTTAAGAGCATTGATAGGCTCGAGCATCTGTTTTCCTCGATAAACGTTTCCTACTGCGAAGGGGAAGCAGATTTAGAGAGGAGTAAGTGGAGGCAATGTTACAATTGGAAGGGCTGAAAAGATCGCCTGAAAAGAGAATAATTGGGTTTTCTTTTTCGAAAGATTTTAATGCGGTAGCAAATCTTGCGGCTCCACCGACTGGCTCAGCTGGGCTCGGTTCGATATTGTAGCTGTCGTTGAAGTGAAGGATAGTGAGAGTGCGGATGTCTTGAGAGTTTTCCATTAGTAGTAGAAAATAAAAGTAATTGTGCTAATTAAAAAAAACGCCCGATTAAATCGTAAGATTAATCCCAGCGTGTCAAGAAAAATTTCAAATTATGTGCAACAGAATCAATAGCATTCATTAAATGAGGGAAAAGCTACAAATTCTGCCGCGAATGTTCTTGTGAGGTGAAACATTTCAAATTTTGTGGTTTCAAGGCTGCTGCGCCTTGTTTTTCCCAGTAAATCTAGCTCAGGGTATTTGGGCATTTAAATTGCTGTTGGTTCTACTGATTGGAAATGTTGGCTGTAATTGCGAAAATTAGGTCGATTTTATGACTGTGACTCGCTTTGGGAAGTAAGGATACATGGAGAGTAAAATTACAGAGGTATATACCGAATCAAATTTCTTGAGCGATAGAATCAAAAATATCGAAAATCCACGTGGTATTTTCAAAAAAATATAGAACTCACAAATTAATCATAACTTGGTTTTGGTAATATGAAACTACGTGTTTACTTCTTTGAAATGTATTTCACATCAGTTAGCCAAGGTCAGTCTTGAATCTTCCCCATTGAAACAAGGAAGATTCAAATTGTAAATACTTGGTAATTGCTTTCACGAAATCAAAATATTGAGCTTCGCGCCCTTAGTCCAACTCCTCAGACCTATTTTCTAGCTCTTTGTCTGTGGTGCAGCCATAAAATGCAAGAGAAATCCTGGATTAACCAATTTGAAGTTAATTTTGCTGAAATATTGATCTATACGCTCAAAATTTCATCTTCTGCCGGGTGAAATGTTGTAGACATGTTATTGGGAAACTAAATAGGAAAAGTGATCAATTATGAGTACGCCTCTTATTTTTTTTTGTTGGTTTATCGCTCTGTGTAAACGATAAATTGCAATAGAAATCGGAATTTGATTATTTGAAACGATGCATAATTTTTTATCTTTATGAAGGGTTTATCAGATTCCAGAGCAAGTGGCATTAATAACTCGTCAAACATAAAGAAATCCCAGAATTCTGGTATTTGTGAATATTTTGAAACAAATCCAGACTGTTTTTTCAACTTGCAACCTTTTAATGATTTAGATTTCTTCATGGAGTGCGGCACAAAAAAGACCACACTCCAACGGGAATTTTCTCAGATTGATAGTCATTAGCAAGCTGACAATTTCTAAGTGTTGTATGTACTGAACGAACGCACAGAGAAAACCAACCCACTATCGACAGATTACTGATTTTGTATGGAATATCCTGACTATATGAGCTAAGTGAATGAATATGTTTCATCGAAAATATGACTAAACAAATATTCAGGGCTCATCTCTCTCAGATGGATGCTTTATCATTGGCATTAAATATGACACTCTCACTTAATTTAATGTAATTCAAGGCAGAAGAATTATTAATATCTTGGTCGCTAACTCAGATGACAGTTTCTACACAAACAGCCCAAGTTCATTTCGATCCAGCTATTATTAACAGTATTTAGCAAGAACCTGGACTTCACAACGTTAATCCTTTCAAAATAAGGAAGACTATTGGACCAAAACATGTTTATCGATGATTGAACACTAATTTTGCTTATTATTACCGTTTTTGTGAATTTAACAAAGAAAAGCGTAACCAAAAAAAATATAAATTGTATGTTCGGTTCCTTCATGAACCAGCTCAAAACGACAAGCTGCTGCAATTCCGGAACTGTTGAGGAAGGACGCGGATCAGAAATCTCAATAAACTACTCTCCCTATCGCAATGGCAAAGATCATGGAGGCAAATATGACGATTTGTCTCGCGATTTCAAAGGATATAAGTCTTCTATGCCAGTTGACACCTTCAATCCTAAAGGAAATACCTATACTTCCAACTCCAATACAAGCGTCCACGGTCCAGCACCAGAAAACGGGGTGAAGCTGAAACAAATACCAGATTATATGACTCCTACCACCCAAAAAATCCTTGATAGCTTGAAACCTTTTGAATACGTGCATGATAACCCCGAAGACAAGCATCTCCCTGTCCTTGAGCCATATGAGGTCGCGGAAGGCGCAGTTTATACTGGGCAATGGAAAAATGGAAAACGCCATGGAAGAGGTGAGCAGATATGGCCGGATGGGGCGCTTTACCAAGGATATTGGCGAAATGACTGTGCTAAAGGGAAAGGGAGGCTGATCCACGCGAATGGAAATGTTTATGAAGGGGATTGGCACAAGGATAAAGCGCATGGGTTCGGAATCTTCGCGAGGACAGATGGCTCGCTGTATGAAGGAGAATGGTTTGAGGACTATCAGAATGGGTATGGGAAAGAGAGCTGGCTAGATGGCTCTCAATACGAAGGAAACTATTACATGGGAGCGAAGCATGGGAAAGGAAAATTCTATTGGGGCGATGGATCGTCGTATGAGGGTGAATTTCAACAGAATGAACTTCATGGCCACGGTCTTTACGTCTGGCCTGATAAATGTCGATATGAAGGCGATTGGAAATCGAGCCGAATGGACGGGAAGGGGACGTTTTGGTGGCCAGATGGAAGGAAATACGTTGGTGACTACCTCCAAGACAAGAAGCATGGATATGGGATTTTTTATTGGCCTGACGGCGCGGTTTATAAGGGCTACTGGGAGAACGGTAAGCAGCATGGCATTGGCAGTCTTATTAACGCCGCAGGGGTGGAACGACAAGGACAATGGGTCAATGGAAAGAGAGTGAGGTGGATTGAGAAGGGAGAAGCGGCTAATGTAATGGTTGAAGATCCTAAATAAAGAAATAAATCGTCTTTTGAGGTCAAATAACAAATTTTCATGTGTTTTGGTTTGACACCAGCTCTTTCGTATCTGTATAATTAAATATCGTGCATAAGCATCTATGTTATCCTCATAATGAGCTTAGAATATTTTAACATTAATAAACTCGATAATTTTTCTGTGGGACACATCTATCACGAGACTTTCCCGAGTTAAATGAAGAGAACTCTTCTAATAAAAATCAGCTTCCAATTATAATTTCATTCAAATCAAATCAGACTCTCCATGAATATGTACACGAAGGCAGAGCATAGTTATCTATTCTCTTATAGCGTGCAGGAATCTGATGGGAAAATTACGCTTCTTTTGCAAAAAACAATGGATTAGGCCTAAACTTCGTGATCGGACTATCCAGCGAATTATATTTCACTCTCGCGTGGTGCTCACTAGCATCTTGCTGGTAGTCGCTGACCTTCATCAGCTCACAGAAATCTTCAAAGCTGATCTTTCCGTCTTTTGCGCATTGAGTTTCATTGATCATTTGCGTAATCTCCTGCTCAGACATATGCTTCGCCGCTCTCGTCATTGCCTCTTTTAAGTTCTTCACTGTGATGAACCCTGTCCCGTCAATATCAAAGTGTCCGAACACCCACAGCAGCATTTCCCTCGTTAGATACACCTTCGTATCCATCGCCAAGAACAAAAACTCAGAGAAGCTTATCGTCTGCGAATCATCATCAACATGCACATGTTTCATTATTTCCTCCAGCTCCTCAGGCCTAACACTGAGCTTCTGCTCTTTGATGACTTTCTTCAAGTCTGCGATAGTTATCTCCCCGGTGTTTTCCTTATCAAAATATTTGAAAGTCTCCCGCATTTCTTTTAGCTCCGCATCGCTTATTTTCGTGGTCAATACGTTTAGTACTTCTTTTTGCAGCCTTTTCTTTATCGTGAAATGCTTGAAGCTCTCAATCACGTGCTCTGCTTTCTCGTGTTGGATTTGCTGAACTTTCTTTGATCTTTTTATCCAAGGGTGCTCCAGCGCCTTCTTCGCAGTCATTCGTTTCCGTGGGTCCTTGATAAGCAGTTTCACCACCAAATCCTTTGCTGAATCAGATATATTTTCCCATATACCTGTATGGAAATCCGGTTCCTCGCAAATGATTTTTTTCGCTAGATTAACTGTATTTTCGGCATTGAATGGAGGATGACCGCACAGTAATATATACATCATAACGCCCAAGCTCCAGTTGTCACAGCGACAGTCATATTTGCCGTGAACTATCTCTGGAGCGATATAATAAGGCGTTCCGACCTGACTAGATAGCGTTTGATTTGGCTCAGCGTAACGGGAGAGTCCGAAATCGATTAATTTGATTTCGGCGTCAGCCTCCTTGCTAGCGTAGAGGAAGTTCTCTGGTTTGATGTCCCTATGGACAATTCCTTTCTCGTGAAGGTATTTGACGGCTGAGAAAGCCTTTGACATTATCTCAGAGGCTTCGGCCTCTCCGAAATGCTTCTTTTTGATAAACTTCTGCATAAGTTCGCCGCCGCTGCAGTATTCCATGACCAAATGGAAGTAGAGTTGGTCCTGATAGACTTCGTAAAATTTGACGACGTTAGGGTGGTCGAGATCTCGCAATAGCTCGATTTCTCTGTAGAGGAGTTTAAGGTCGTCTTTCATTCTGCTTTTCTCGATTGTTTTTACTGCGAAGGTGGGCCCTTTGGTGCCTTTTGGCGTTGCTAAGCGCACAGTGCCGAAATGTCCATGACCTAGTTTGAAAAAGTGAGCAAAATGAATGGAGCTTGGAGTTACCGAGCACTTTCTTGTCGAAATCGTAGACTGTGAGGATGTTAGAAATAGATACGGTTGTTTTTCTCATATCTCGTCGCTTGATGTAAGCTTTTTTCCGGTTTTTCCCACAAGCAGTTCCCATTTTGCTTTGATAGTATGTAGTTCGACAGTAAGTAATTTATTAATAATGAGTTAAGCGAAATTTGTATGCGTCGTCTTATTGCGAATTTATTTTATTTAAGCGACGTTTTCTTGTAACAGTTCAATAGTGTGGGAGAAGGTTATTTTCTGACTCAAATCGATATTGAGCAGGAGTTATTCGAAGAATACTAGATGAGTTTGATAGCAATTTGACTAGCTGGAAAAATTTTGAATGGATGGCTGTTTCCATCCACATTTTTTGAGGGATTTGAGGAAACACCCTACAAATGAATTTACGCACTGATCGAAATATACTTAAAGTCAGTTCATTCTTTTGTTGAGCTAACAATCAGCAAATCTATTTTACAAATTGATAGTGGGCTTCAAGAAAATGTCCATTTCATTAATTGCTTCAGCAAAACGGACAGAAATAAAAATAAAATTCAGTAATTCAGATAACTTTCTGGGGTTTTTACAAAGAAATGAGTCAATTCATCATGTTTGCTGTTTAGGCGAACTCCATGGCGAAAGAAGACCTTCATTCATCATATCATTTAACATAATTGTTTTCATTTATCTCAGAGCTAAATTTCCAGTAGATATATTGATATCACAATAATTTAAAAGAATGAGGCTTGATATCTATTTTTTTCTAAGCGGCACTGCCGCATCCATCTCAAAAGCTTATTCCACAACTCATATCTCTCAATTATCATGCTATAATGAATTTGAGAAAAGATAATTTCAGCTTCAAGCTGGAGTCAGATTTCCTTTCGAAACCTTCTTTCGTTACTGCAGACTTCATTCTTCTAGTCTTGTCTGCTAATCTCAGCTCACTGAGCAACTATACTACTTATCTTGAGGAAATTCCTCTTAGTTGTTGAATCTGATAAAATTTAAACGCTCGAACGTTTGAATATACAAAATATTAACTGAAATATCGCAATCCAAAAAAATATACATAATAATTCGTTTCAGTTGAGAGAAAAAAATTAAAAGACTACTTGCTCTCTCACATGTCTCGCCTTGATCGATCAAAAAGACCTTCATATGTTGACAGAGCTCCCAAGCACTTCAGGTCAGAAAATTTGAGAAACCATCACCTTATCATTGCAATAGGAACTCTATCAAGAAAAAACACCTCATTCTGGACCTCGATGACACGCTTATCTGCTCTCAACCTGACGATGACACAACTCTCATTACAACTCCAATCTACGTAAAATTTCCTTCTTTTCGGTTTTAAGGAAAATCGTTAATAAATCGCTTAGTTTAAAATCGATGGACACACAAGGCATTTTCCAAATGTTGTCGAACGGCCTGGCCTGGACGAGTTCCTTGACACAATGAAACGACACTATTATCTTCATATTTTCACAACAAGCCATCAAAACGTATAGATATACAGTGCTTCAGACCATTAATCGCCATTAATTTTAGTATGCTGAGGCTGTTTTATCTGGCGTCGGAATTCGAAAATATTTCAGCAACATATGGCATCGAGAGCACTGTAAGCCTGAAGAGACTGGGCTTGTGAAGGATCTAAGCGCTCTGCCTTATTCACTATCTACTATGATTTTAATAGACGTATATAACTCTGTCGTTGAGCTCTCAACTCATGGTTTTCATAGGATTCTCCCGAGCATTGTGACCGACAGCCTGATAATTCGCTGCTCATTAAACCCTTTTATGGAGATGAAGAAGATAATGAACTCGAGAAGCTGACGCAATTCTTAGTCGAGCTGGCAAAAACAAACGAGATACTTCCTATCAAGAAGAAATATGATTACTATCAGGCTAATAGAAGGCTGCCACCAGAGAAAAAGCCAGTTGCCAAATCGTCAATATTGGATGATAGATACTCAAAGATTGATGAATCAAGAGAAAGTGAAAGAGAATACACTTTTTATTTGCAGCGAGGACAAGAAGCGAGCAGGGATCTCTCGCTTCTTGAAGAGAGTATCAGCACGCAAACAACAGGCAGGGATCTTTCTCTAGCGTTCGTTCGCTCGAAATCCACCATAAGTAAACCTCCTACGACGATCTTGTCTAGAAGCGTCACGGGTGTTTTGAACGATTTGATTGCTTTTGGAAATCAAGAAGACACAAAGATTGCTGAACCGAGGTTAAGTCTCTCGGGAAATTATAGCGCGGAATTGGACGAAAACGTTTCGATTGGCGAGAATGTGAAGTTGCTAAGAAAAGCGAAACCACATCCAACGTTGCTGAGATCAATGTCTCATCTTAGAGGCTGAAAATGTATTAATTTTTTAGAGGATAAGATAGCGGAATTTTAAGAAAATTAGTTTCAAATATCAAATAATTACCATTATTAAATAGTGTATGCAATTACATGTTTGAAAAATCGCATATATGATGTATGTATAAGAAAACCGATATATCAAATAATATTCTTTTAATCTCATGGCGGAAGGGATGTAGCGGCAGCAGGCAATTATTAGGATACAAATTTTTCATTTTCTGATCATCCAGAATTGCATGGTCATAGCTGTACGTGATAGAGGTACTCAGAGTTAATTGCCATACCTTTGATAAGTATCCATCAACATTAATTTCCTTATAAGCAAAGTATCCAGATATTAATTGGTTTCTGATATTTTTACAAAGCACTACGATTCAGTGCAGCTTTCTAGTAGATTTCAATGAGAACCCTTCCTCTTTTACCAGAAACCGTTCCCGTTCAGAATCGCACTGCTTGATTACTGAATTTAGTGACTGAGAATCACGCCAATCAACAAATTACACGATTAGGTTAGTAGCAGCGACATTTATATTTAAATTCTGGAAATTTCGGCTCAGACGACTTAAAATCGCAAATCCAAAATTAAGAAGGCTATTTTAACCTGATACGATTCCCGAGGCAAATTTAAAACACGCGATTAATAATTCCACTCATTAATTCTAAGTACGTTTCCTAAGCATAACTGAAAGATATAGATTACTCATATCTCTCAGACTGCATGAAAAGAGTTTACTTTGTAAAAAAAGACGAGTCTTCGACCCCTAAATCCCAGCACGGGACCTCCAAGAAGCACTCTCATCATATTTACGAACCCAAGACAAAAGTATATTCTGAGAAAATAGTCATTAAACCAGAAAACGAACCCGATGTACAGAAAAGTCTCTCTGCTTCGCAGGAAATAGTAGCTATGATAAAGCCTCATTCTCCCTCGAGTATGAACTCGCAGCTTCTTTCATGAGAATAATTTTTTGGATTTTTAGTCGAAGATGCTTTAGCCGTATCAGAAAAGAGAGAATTTCAGGTCGCAGTACAGGAAGAGCCTGAGGAACAGGACGAGAAAGAGTCCATTCAAGACACCGTGAACGTCCAAGTGCAAAACAAAGGTGAAATTGAAGAATGTAAGCGGGAAACGGTTAGCATTGAAGAAATTCCAATCATCAAAGAAATCTCCTTACCGAAAACAGAAGCAGTTGCTGAAAATGCAGCCCCTCAGACAGAAGAGCATCGAGAGCCACAGAAACCTCAACGAGACACTGTCTATGAGAAGCAATTCATTCTTGACTTCATTAGAGTATAGTTTTTTCTGATGAATAACTATTAAAATATTTCCAGGAACAGCGCGGCTGTCCTCCTCTTCCTGAGTTCGCTCCATTTATGAATAGAAAGTATGAGGAAGTCGTGGCTAGAAAGCCCAATGGTCACAACACAGGAAATTATCAAAATCGTCAGTATGTCCAAAAGAACCAACCTAGCAAAGACCAGAGAAGTGGCAACAAGTCAGACCGCAAAGCGACAAAGCACCATACGATCGCTCATCAAGCTTCGTGTGAGGAGAAAAGTAAAAGTCCTAAAAAAGGCCAGAACAGTATGAAGAAAAAGGGCAAGGGAGAGCGAGAGTCAATTGACTGCAAAGAATTGAGTCAAGAAGAAGTAAGTACATTAAAAGCACACGTTCGCTAATTTTAAAATAGTTGCGTGTTAGGGCTAAAATCGAAAACAGTTTAGGAAAGTTCGCTTCGCAGACGATGAGCAAATCAGAAAATGATGAACTGGACAAGAAAATACGTTTTGCCTTGAATGTCCTTACACCTGAGAATTATGAAAAGGTCAAATTAGACATCAGAAGCATTGCTGTGAAAAAGTACGAGACGCTTGATTTCATGGCAAATTAACAAATTCCCATAGTATTCAAGCAACAAAACGCGTTGTAGATCAGTTGATTGAAAAAGCTTGGACAGAGGTTAAATACGCAAAAGTTTATGCCAGATTATGCGATTATCTTGGCAGAGACGACCGATTGCCTGTGGCAGAAGGAGAAATAAAGACTGATAAAAAGATGAATGTATGATGGTTCATTCATCTGCTTTTGATATTAATTGCGTTCAATATAGGAATTCAAAATCCAGCTGTTTAGAAAGCTACAAAACTCATTTGAATATGAGTCCCAAATTTCTCCGAAAATCTCGAAACCTTACAGCGAGTTAACAGCTGAAGAAAAAGAAGCGTTCGAGGTTAAAAAGAAAAAACTGATAATTGGAAGTAATGATATTGGCTAACATCTCTGTATTAATCTTTTCAACAAAATCAGATGTGATTTTCATCAGTGAGTTATATTTGGGTGGATTTTTATCTCGGAAAATCATCGAAATTTGCATCTCAAGCTTGCTCTACCGTTTCCTCAGCAGCTACAAGCACGATAAAGCCACAAATCGCGACACTAACAAAGCTTCAGAAGACCATCTCGAGGCACTCATTGTATTGCTTGAACGAGTTGGTCGCTCTATCGAAGAACGCGAGAAAAAGTCGGAAGCCAGACATTCCGCTGACCTCAAGAATGAGACTGAAATTAAACCAGAGAATATACTGTACGTTCAATGCGAATTGGCTATTTCCACGAAAGAAAACAAGGTCCGCCTTCCTCAAGAAGGCTTCAAAATCGTCGATGTGGTCGCCTCGTAACTCAAACATTCTTTTCATGGTGATCCCCTAATCATTACCCTTTGAACCTCAGGCTCAACTTGATTCAAGAAAAGACTAATTTATCAACCCGTATGAGCTCTTTGATTCAAAATCTCGTCCATCGCTATGAAAACAACTGGATTGCTCCAGAGTTCGTTGATCAAGGACCCAAGACTCTCCGAGAGGTTGAACTGGATATTAAAAAGTAAAATTTCCTTGGTTTTTTTTTTATTCATTCTCTTTCAGAGAAAAATACCCAAAGAAACCTTCCAACCTCAACGAACACGACTCTCTCAATCATCATGGACGATCTCGTTTGCATTCTCAACAGAGCCTTTCTCAGATTTCTCTTAATTTAACATCCAACTTGGAAATCACTAAAACTACTTCTCAACAATCCAATATTTCCCTATCTTTCTCACAAGGCGAAGAAAATCGAGCGATTATTCGACTCACTCTCGACGAAATCTGCAGCGAGTTCAAAGATATCTACAAAATGATCGAAAACCAAGATGATGAGATCGTTGCCAGGGCTGCTAAGGAGCTCTTTGAGAAAACTGAGGGGGCAGAATTCGTTAAAGGCTATCTAAAGTCGTTCAATGACGGTACAATCGGGCAGGTGAAGGGGCGATTAGAGCTGTTCCCGAAGTTAATAGAACTCGGGCTTATCGACAAATGGGACTTCAGTACGTCCTATGGAGAGTGCTTGTTTGATCTGTGGTGCGATGTGAGCGATTTCCCTGGAATCGAAAGCAACTACGCGAAAATTTTCGTCGAGATGGTCTCACGAGGCAAGTGCATGTTCAAGGACCTATACCTCCATCCTTCGATAAAGGGACATGATGATAAAGACCTCATCCTAGAAACATATAACGTCGTTCTTCTGGAGATGCAGAAGTTGATATCCACTGATTATCTCGTAAGTCTTTTACTGTTATTACTCGCTGATTGATCTTGGCATTAGAAATTAATAAACAGAACTCAAGAGCTTGAAGAACTGAAGAAAGTTGTGAATAATCTATAGAAAGGGTAGAAATTACTGTGAAAAACGCTCTTTGCTATTAGAAGCAGAACAATAGGAAGAAATTTTGGTCTGACGGACTACAAGACAGTTTTATTTTATACTTTTCATCAATAGTAAGGAATTTGTATTTCTTTTCGTATTATTGAGTATTTTGTTTTAATTGGAAACTTTAGAAGTCTTTATAAAAGGGATAATTTCTCTTTACATACAACTTCAGAAAAAATAATTTCACAAAAGAACTTGTCTTGCTGATTTAAAGCAGAACGATATTAAATTTATTTAAAAGGATATTGCCTGCAAAATACAATTTCGATTATTGACACTACAAATAAACTTTCATCACAGCATATGGAAACTACACAGCAAGAATATTCCGAGGAGAAGACAGAACTCCCAGAAAAGGCCTCTTGTAGCCCATTAGATCTACTATGATAACATACTCATGAAATATCCAGCACAAGGTGACCTGAAAGCCATTTGGTGCAGTCCTGGAACAAACCAAATCCACATTTATAACGTTACGACAAAATCATCTGAACCATCCTTTCAAGGACCCCAATTTGATGCAAGTAATGATGAAGTTCATTAAACATAACAATATAATTTCTTACATCTGCTACATCTAGACTCATATCCATATGTGGAGTCTGCTCCGAATCAGAACTATTTAATCTCAATCCATAACGACAATGGATCTAAAGCCAAATTTGAAGTATTCGATATGTCGAGATCAAATAAACTTGTTTATTCTTCAGGAACGATGCAAAAAAGTAACTCAACACTTTAATTCTGGAATCTAATGCCTTCAATATCGAATAGAAGTGGGACGGCAAGGGATTTCCGTGAACTCAAAGAGAGACTTAGCAGCGTTAATGTCGGTTCAAGGGAAAACTTGCTACCATCTTTTCGATATGAAAAATTTAAGAATAGTCCAGAAAGCTAAGTGGGATCCAAAGCATCGAAGTGAATTTGTTTTTACTCTCTCTCATCTCCCAATCGATATTAGACAGAATTGAAAGCGTGGATTTTACTCCTAATGGAGAGCTTATAGCAGCGATGGACGAATCTGGAGTATTTTCGATGAGAAAAGTTGACTCTGGTGTTCCTTTATATCATCTGTACCTTCGGAGCTATGGTAAACCTCCTCAGCCATTTATAATGACGTCCAGAAAGATTCATGGAATAGATGTAAAGCGAATCCTCTTCAGGAACAACCATCGGTGGCAGTTTCATACAATTCCAAAACGTTCAACGTAGTAGACATCGAAAAGGGAGTGCTAGTATTTCCTGATGCAAAAAACACGGAGAGAAAAGTCTATTCGATTGATTGGAGATGTGATGGAAATCTGCTACTTCTTTCAGGTGAGAGTGGGAGAATGGAGGTATTCGATATCAGGACAGAGAAGTGTGCTCAGAAATTCAACGACATCCATTCCTGTACAGCTTTTGAACTTGCCTGACTTTAACTTTATTTAGCAATTCTCTGGTGTGCTCGGTGGAGTCCAGACGGTGAATTGATTGCAACGGCTTCTACAGACAAAGTGTCGAAAATATTTGAATTTAGATCTGGAAAGACGATTTTCCAGAGCTCCAACCGTAAGTTTAGTGTTTTGTTGTTGTGTCTAAGAGATAAATAGATCCGTGGTCACTCTGCTTTTTACAAAGTTAAAGGAAGGAATTGAAAGTGAAAATATATTTATATCATTTAATCTATTGTGCAAATCACTTTGGATATATACATAAATGAATATCTTGTAAGACAAAATGCATTTTGATATGAAACTTAGTCCTTCTATGAAAGCCAGAGCTCTCCAAATGCTGTTTCGTACTTTCCATATAGCTAAAGAAAGAGGAAATGCTGCTAGAGGGGTGAAATAAACTCTCTAGACTGAATGATTAGTTGAAATTCTAAGTTTTCCCATTATAAAATGGAAAGAATTAACAAATTTTCTCATCCTAGATAAGCCGACCGAAATAGACTTAGCCACCTAACTCTTCAAAGATCTGAGGTTAATTTGTGAAAAGCAGCGAGCACTCATCAAGCGGAAACCAGCAATCTCTAACATTCTGAATAATTTTATTGAACATAAAATTTCTTTATCCAATCACAGTCACTTTCTCAACACACTCAACCCTACGAACTCGGCATTCATTAACAATGGAAAAAGATCAGCTACACTATCTTGAAGACAAAACCATGGATGGAAGGAAAGCTAAGCGTTAGGTTCTAACTTTTTTTCATCTAAAAACGTTCATTCATATTTATATCTATTCAGCTCAAGGTAATCGATCTTTGCGGCACTGGAATAAATTTTATTCACATGTATAATATGACACCCAACTCATCGGAAAATCATTTATGGGGCCTCAAATTCGTGTGAGTAATGCCAAAACATAAAGAAACCTGAACGTAACAGAAATTTATAATTGAAGATTCATAAATAACGTCGAATTTGTCTCTGAAAAAGGCTGTCTCATTTCATTGCATAACATGAGCCAGACAAAGCCCAATTTGAAGTGTTTAATACGTAAAAGAACCAATATCTGTGTATCTCTCTCTCGGAAATCTTTCACGGAAGTAAAGCAATTTAGTTCAAAAACTTGCCAATTAGCAACTTAATATCAACAGAGAAAGAGACGTACTGCTATCCTTTTTGATATTTACAATTTGAAGATTATCCAGATGACAAAGTGGGATCCAAATCATAGAAGTACCATTATTTCGAAAAGTTTCGCGGGCAATAAATAATTTGAAAGTGTGGATATTACGTACGATAGAGAACTCATTATAGCTGTGAGTCTAGATGGGACATTTTCAGTGAGAAAGATCGGCACGACCACCTTAGTATGCTATTTGACCTGAAAATTGACTGAGGGTTCGAATAGTCTTTAAAAGTTGGTTGGACAAGATGTCAGACAAATTCTATTCATCCTCGACCTTTAATTGCTGTCTCGCTTGGCTCCAGCCTCAATGTGGTTGATATCTAAAAAGAGCAATTAGTGTTCCTTCCTTTTCCTAAAGCGATAAAAACAGCAGAGGAGGGTATCATATGGATTTGATTGGAGAAATAATGGAATCTCTAGTTTTTTTCAGCGATGAAGGTTTGATAGAGGTATTCGATTTCAGAGCAACAGGAATTGTGCATCAATCCAAGAGATTCATTCCAGAATCAATTTATTTTGATAATATTTCGAGTTTTACTGAAAGTTTTAGATGCTCTCTGGTGTGCGAAATAGAGTCCGGACACTTCATTAACCATAACTACCAGCGAAGATTGTAAGGGGAAGTTCCTAGCCGATCGAACTGGGAAAATGCAGTTCGAAACGAAAAAGATATATAACTTTTAAAATTTGGTTCTGTCTAATACTCGATAACTCCATGGCCAGCTTGTTTTTTACAAAAATGTCCAAGTTGACGAAATGCATGGAGATATTCAATTAAATTAGTCGTAATAATTAATATTGTCTGTAAGTAGGCTCACAGGTTATGAATATTTCGGAGTATGTGCATCCAATGTGTTTTTCTTTTTTAAGAACAATGTGCTAAGAATTTCTTATCTGGTGTTCTCCCCTTGAGAACACTTTCGAAATCGCTTTGCTCAAACGAAACAGGCAACCTTAATTATTAAACAATAGTAATTTTGATTAAAGAATAGTAAATACTATTGCCTGTCGTAGTTCCTTTATAAAGCACGTGTCCAGTCTTAAGATCCAATAAACTCAATCTGTCCTATCCTGAGAAGTATTCGCAAGGATGTCTCCGTTTGGACCCCATCGCACACAAATCGGATCCGGAAAATAATGTTGGAAGCTAGTGAACATTAACTAAACAAGTCTGAGCTTCTCACCCAAACAATAAGCAACTCTCTCAGATGCTAACATTCAACAAAATTGGATTTATATAGTTATTTGAGTCAGGTGGAATAAGAGTCGCTTATGTTATATAAAGATCCATAATCTCTTTTATGGAGGTGGTTTATTTGATTTCTGTCCAAGTAGCAACTGCTTAGAAAAAAAGCTGAACAAAGATGAATCTTGGTGAGTTCCTTGAACTGGCACTTGCATTATTGGTTCTCTCTGGAAATTAAATTCTAATGAAATAGACTCTAAATATTTTTTTGTTCAAAAGAAATGAGGCAGTATTGTTTTCAAAAAACAACAAAAGAGCTAAATTGTTTCTTACCTATGCAAAACAGCTTCGAAATGTGAGAAATGTGCTAAACAACTTGGATCAACGCCGCTTTTATTCTTCCAATGAATCAAACAAGGATCCTTCGACAAACTGTGAATAGTTTTAACGAGATCGCGCAGGTCCTGGTTAAATATTCTTCAAGCAAAGTTTTAGGGCGAATTCGTTTTCCTTCTACTTTCTTGGATCTACCACAACTCATCCTGTTTCGGATCTAAACTCTAACAACTGGAAGTTATCGATTCAAATTTCTATTTCAGGAGTCATCTCATTTTTTGAATTCGTTTAATCAAAATCATTATAATATTGGATTGGTTAAAACATCTTGCCTCAAGATCTAAATTAAAAAGCGGGGTTACGTCACGAGATCCATTTACTGAGAAGCATTTGCTTACATCACGAGGACAACTTTGAGCTTATGTTCGAGTTTTTTCGCGAATTGGTCAAAGATCTTGCCAAAGAAACCGTTAATATTGTCGTAGCAAAGATTTGCATCATTCATTTACGGAAATTCTGAAATTAACAATGACTGCATGGAATTCCTGAAGCCTCATTCCACGATGATGGAATGAAATTTATTTTGGAGTGTCTTTCGGCTCTGAAATGAATACAGCATCCTTCTCTCAAGATTTAAACCAAAAATGCTGTAAAAATCAATCCTGTTATGTAACAAGCTGGAATTCTAACTGTTGCCAAGTTGTAGAGATGTTACAATGTTTTTGCGAAATGAAATATATTGACAAAATATCCTCAAGCGCACTCTATCTGGAGAGACTTGTTGAATATTTTAGACACTATAGATTTCTTGAGTCTTTCCTCCTCTGTTAAATTTGTAAAATTACTCTGAGTCTGAATCGAAAGACTCATTTCACTCATTAAATTTTCTTTAGTAACTAACCTTCGTCATGTTTTTCTCAATCTTGTATCTTCCAGAGAAGAGAGGACCTAGAGACGGTTGCTTTGGGCTGCGTAACAGTCAGTGATGGGAAACGGTCTTCCATTACTAACTATCTCAAGTAGTACTCTAACAAGCTTCTCAAGGCTCATTGCAAAGAGGTTTGCAATCTGAAATTGAATACTCTCTAAAAAGTGGTAATTTCATTGACGTGCTCGTTGTTAATAGGATTAGTGTCTGGATAAGCACGAATTAATCGAGAGCAAAAGTTCTTTAATTATTCCAACCTATTAGTTTTTTATTAAACTAAGCCGCCATTTTGGAAACAATTGGGAGCCAGTTTTTTAAAAAAGAAAAATCTGCAAAATGGTGAACCTGTTTCCAAGCAAGTCAATCTTGCTTTTTTAAGAAATGGGAATTACTGCTCTCGCAGAGGAATTGAAATTTTTTTATCTCTATTTACAAGAATGACACAAGCTTACATTTCTGCAGAGATTTCTTCTTTGATCTGACAGTGGAGATATGGGCATTAATCCATTGCAAAGAGTCTTCAACAGCTTTATCTGAAGATAAGTTTTATATTGAAATGAGACTTTGTTTGAAATCTCCCCTACTCTTCTGCGATTTAGAGCTTGATATACCATTCTCCTCTTTCTTTTGCGTATCCCACATCCTCTGACCAACTTTATCTGAAGAATCAAGATTAAAATTCCAATTTGGAACCGTACCCTGAAATTAAACCAGAACAGAAATAATTAAATTGAGTCGAACTGGAATGATTTTATTAAAGCTTCTAAAAAGTTATTAGATTGAGCTACGAAAATCAGTCAACATTAGTACGTCACTTAGACACCCTCGACAGCGAAAAAACAGTATTACTGCCTCTTGATTGAAAAGCTCAAAAGAATAAGGACTTCATAGTCAAGGGTCTTCATTATTATTCCTTCCATTTCAAAATTCAGAGGATTTCAATTGATATTGCTAAAGCGGCATTGTAATGACGCTCGATATTGAAATTAAGAAGACCTCATGGATCTGCCTGTGAAACTATTTATTTTTTCTGTCGTAATTGTAAAATTCTATTTTTAGCTGACTTCAGAATTTTAAGACCCTCGGAGTGATTCTCAAAAGATCTCGATTTGAGCGGTTTTGAGTGAATTATAATCAAAAAAAGTCTATCTAAGGAAAATAGTCGATTTTCCGATAATTAAAATTTCCTGATAATTATTTTCAGAGTTAATGCGTTCTTTAACCATGCTATTTCTTGTTTATGCCGTTTTTTTGGGAGCTAGTGGTAAGTCTTCGCATCCAACATCCAAGTTGACTTTTTTCCTATGCTTGGGTCACAGCTGCGATTGAGATTATCAGCTTACAAGAAGCTCCAATGCTATATCCTGCCAATAAAGTTCAGTTTTCGCTCTCTACAAAGACCAGCGGGTGGAGCACATGCAAGCAATACGCTAGTAGTTTATGGATTAAAAAAATTAAGTGGTCAAGCAATTTCGAAACCTTCGTTCGGATTGCAGCCTCTGGAGCGTAATTTGTTATTATTCATACGACACATAAACTATTTTTTTATGGATAGGGGTGATACTTATAGTGGAAGGATAATGCTTTATGGTTCAGCCGCAGATTCCTATGCCCCCTTTCGTGTTGCATCGTCCGGATCCGATATAGGTATATGGAACTCATGGGAAGGAGTAACATTACCCTTATTTGAGTTAACTAGTAACAATTTCCCGAAGGGTTTAAAAGGAGCAGCGCTACTTCCATTGGGTCAGTGGGTGTTTTTAGCCTTATCCACAAATACGGACATAAAAAAACATACTGGCTTTCGATATACCCTGACCAGTACTTCGAGTCGAGTCGCCGCTTTTAACACAAGAGGACCAAGTGGGTCAAATTTTTATAATTTGGCGAATAACTCCAATATATTTATTGGCGCTGACAACAATTACAAAAATAATGGGAGCGAATTTTGGCTCCAAAGTGTTACATTGTATCTTAATTATTATCCCAACTCAGTGGATGAAATGATCAATCTTGCAATCATGGAAACTGGTAATATTTTCCACTACCCAGACAGAGCATTTCATCTTACCCTGATTTTTTACAGGCAAACTTTACATTGTGCACTTTAGTTCTGCGCCCACTGTTAACGATAATCAAACTGTTATTGTGAACTATATCGAAGAAGCATCACAAGGGACTTTGACTGCATACAAAGGTATAGAATATGAAAATCATTCAAACTTTATTATCCAAAAAATTTTTCATTTTTGTAGGACTTTCTACAGCTGATACCACAAGTGATCCTGTTCTCAGTGTGAAGAATATACTGAGTTGTCGAGATGATTCCATTCTGAGCTTCAATGTCGGAGGTGTTGCTCCAAATGGAGCAGTTTTCGCCATGGATATATATCCATATTCTGGTGGTCCATCGACTCAGACACTATTTTCCATTCGAGACGGCTCAACAAATTCGGTTTCGTTTGCAGCAGAACTCTCGGA
>ENA-UOTZ01000251-UOTZ01000251.1-compost-metagenome-genome-assembly--contig:-NODE-251-length-45171-cov-11.310928_pt1 | contig 45171 bp, 36 predicted proteins | sample MGYA00238144_ERZ746983 | MGnify/ENA primary metagenome ERZ746983 (study PRJEB28759, sample SAMN06268863) | compost metagenome | isolation source: single cell | place: USA: California, Emeryville, Joint...
CGTCTGTTTGAGGGTTGTGATTGAGGGAAATTAATAAGTTTGAATTAGAGACTTCTCTCACATGGGTCCAATAAAAGAAGTAATCTTCAGGGCAAAAATGATTATTATTATATTCATGAGAGTTTAAATGATACATTTTAAACTAAAGGTGTTCTTCAAGTTCATGGGAAGCCGAGCTCCATTGAAAGAGCAGTATTCCTGCTGGTTTTGGTAGTCGTAAACTCGAATCTCATTAGAACCATCGCAGCACCACGCGAGCAATTTTTGCCTCTCTAAATAAGCTATTTCAGAGCAATATCGAGTCAGATGCCTACCTACGCTCCGAGCAGAGGCTCGAGTGTGCTCCTTGCTCTCTTCTAAGAACTTATCGGAGATTGTTTTTCCCAGCAACAATTGAAGAGTTCATCAGTGATTTCCACATTAAACTTTCTGGAGCCGATAATCTCCTTGTCCTGTCTCCCAAGGCGCGATCTCCTATAATAGTCTCTCGTTGCGCACCTGAATCTTTTCCTAATTGACAAATGACATCAACAATCCTCTTAATATTTAGCTTTGTTGTCTGTATTTACTCAGTAGCTCCTTCAAATGAAGACGTTGACTCGGATCCTTACTGACCATCGATTTCAAGATAGTTCTTGACTGTTCTGAAACATTCATGCTCATATCAATGAAACCCAGAACCGCGGAATTATATAATTTCAAATTCTGTATCTCATTAAGTTTTACGACGTCTTCATGCGGCATGCCAGTTAATTCGAGTATCATCGCTCCAAGGGCATAAATTTCCTCAGAGTCATTTTCACCCGCCTTATAATCTGAATCAGTCAGATTCATCACTTGACCGCCTTCCAGAGCTTTTGACCAGTCTCCAATGAAGAAAGAGCCATCGCTCAGCTGAAACACGTTTTTAGGTTGAATAATACTGTCAGGGGCCTTAAATCTCATTTGATTTTTCATAAATTGAACTTCCGCTGGTAAATCCTCCAGCAATTTGTCGACATTGAGTTGCGTTTCTTTTTGATTTTGCCGCACGATGTCTAGAGGCAGAAAAGATTTTGTTGCGATGCATATATTCTTATCATAAAACTGGAATGTATCGATTAGCACTTCATTTGGGTGTATAGCGCAGAGCCGCATTATTTCTTGAATGAATATAGTAGCGGCAGCCTCGAATGAGCTCTGTACGAACAAGGAATCTCTATCTAAAACCCGAATTGTGTGGATTTCTTGAGTTAAGAGGGATTTTGCTTGAAAAAGCTTGTAGTAAGAAGGTGAAAGCGGAACTGGATTGAGATCTGAATAAAGATCCTTGAGAACTGGTGTGATCGGACCTTTGTGCTCTTCTTCGGGATTGATTGGCAGCATTTTTGGAATAAACTATTCTGATCTGAAAGATGAGCAGAATTTAAAATACTGGTGGTGCTTAACATAACAATTTTAAGGTTCGTGAATTATCTAAATATCATCTTCATAAGCTCATTTGTTTTTGTGCTTAAGCTCTCAACTAACTCTGAAAGCTTGTAGATATGCATGCTGATTTCTCGTTTCAAAAAGCTATTCAAAATCGTTGAGGAAAACGTTTAATTATTTTAGAGTTGATTAAGTTGTATAGGGGAAGGCATATATGCTTGAGATCAAATCATATAATTGTAGGTAGTCAATTGCTCTAAATTTTGGTGAGCTATCTATATATATATGGGAAAAACTAAAATCAATCTTAATGTATGAGTGTGAACTTTCTTAATAGGTCTCGAACGGCATTCTGGTCAAATCTTCGATATCTTTTTCGTAGAACTTGCTATGAAGTAGATCGGTTTTTTCGAGTTTCTTCTTCGCTCTTTCCGGGTTGCGCATTAACGTCTTCTGCAGCAATACTGTATCATAATCTTCGATTTCTAATAGCAGTAACAGAATGTGAGCTTCACAGAATCTTTCATAACAAAATTATTACTCAATATCGCGTCCTGTGCACTCGTTGGATGCCATGCCACAGGCGGCTTCCCTTCGACCATCCTCTTCTGTTTGACTTCCATCGCGTGGGTCATGTTATCTATCTTTTTCTCAATATCCAGCGGATCCATATTCTCCGGTGGCCGTTCCTCCAACTTTTCGATGGTCTTTTTCAGGATTTCAACGTCTCTTAATTTATCTCCCACTGCATGTCGGATCTTCTTATAGGTCTCCTCTATTTGATAGTTAAGGTATGCGTTCACGTCGACTGGCTTTCTTCCAAGAAGTCCTGTTTTTTCTGCGAGGATCCACAGCTTCGCACGCGATCCTTCAGGCTCAGAACGAGATGTGTCTCCTTCTGTTTCTGGAACCAACAGCTGGTCATAGCTCACGCTCGTCCCTATTTTATAAAATATCAGTCTTGTTCCCCTGAAAATACGTATTACCTGGAGGAAGGCCGAGTTTGCTTTTCCAAGTTGCCGCTTTTTTGGAATCCAAGTCCTCTTTTTCTTCGATTTCCTTCTTAACGATCTCGATTGCTTTGACAATTGTCCTAAACGCATCATTGTACATCTCTTTCTCATAATAGACGTTGGCCTTTCTGAACAATCCCATCTTTTTGTTGAGCCTCTCGTCATGTTCGTGGAGTTTCTTGACCTTTTCTTCCACGGTCTTATCCTTTAATTTCTCAAGGTGCTTCTTCTTTGCGAGCTTTCGGAACATTTCTAGCCGCTCGCTCGTTCGTTGAATGACTTTGCTGCCACCAGGATTCCATGCTGGGGGTTCTGGGTCCTTCTCGATATGTTTCGTCAACTTTTTAATGACAGATGCAAGCATTTTTCTTCGAGCTTTAACCTCCTCCCTAAATGATAATTAAATTAGTTAATAATTGCTACTGAGAGCAATATCGATTACTCGAATTTGAGATCAAAGACTCTGTAAGCTATATCATCAGCTTTCGCGCCATATTTTGTGACACCAAGAGGATCTGTTTTGAAAGGGAACATAATGCTTCGAACTTTGTCGTATTTTCTGATAGAAGTTGCTGTTGCGCCCATGCCAGTCTGGGCTTGGGTTCGGATTTGATCCTTCTTCTTCTCATGCTCTAATTGAGTGCGATAACCTTTTATTTGGTTTTTCAAGTCTTTCTCTTTATACTCCAAAAACTCCAAATTTTCACTCACTTTCAGTAAACACAGGCGAAATTACCTTTATTAATCTGTAAACCTCATGCAAGAATTGTCTATTTCCTTCGTCATCAAAATCTTCTGGAGGTATTCCCTTTTCTTCAATTTTCAAGTTCTTTGAGCTGTACATTGAATCTGTGTTTTCTCTGTATATACCATTCAATCAGTTCAAACTAAATTCATAAGGAATTTTTTTTACTTTGAAGGGTCATAGCCAGGTTCGAACTCCTTCTTGATGGCTTGAATATGGAAAGCTTCAGCGATTTCCTTATACGCTTTGACATATTGCTCCCTTCTCAAGAAAATACGAGCTTTGTTGAATTTTCCGAACTTGTAGATCGTTGGGAACCGTCTCAGGAAGTTATCTCCCATTCGCTGCACCCACTCACTGAAACTGCCGGGCTTCGACTCGATTATCGATTCTCCCCATGAAGGATACAACTCCACGATCTTTTCCTTGTATTTCTTGGGGATGTTGCTTCCGGTTTTTGGATAGAAAGTGCAATTCTTCGCCTCATCGTAAGTCATTAAAAACTTAAGCCTTTCATCAGCAAGCTCTTTCTTATCCCAAGCCTTCTTCTCATCCATCTCTGCTTCTATTTTCTTCACGACGACATCTCGCGAAAGCTCCTGGATTTTTTTGTTTTGCGTAGCTTTCACTATTTTGTCTAATCCATGCTTGGTAGCACCAGCCGACGGTGGAGCCCAGAACGGAAGGAGCCTTTTGCCCTGTTCCAATCTGTTTCCTCTAGCGATTGAACGCAAGACGTAGAAGAAATATTTCTTGAACTCAAACGGATACGAGTTAACTATTGCAAACAATTATCATATTAGAACTAATTCCAACCATTCAACAAGGATTTACGTTTTAAACGCTTCGAGTACCCATAAGTGATATGAGGGAATCGCCTCTTTGTTGCTTCTGGATGAAGCGACTTCATTTCCTTATAAGTAAGGACCAAGAACTCTTTAAGCGTGTAGACTCTTTGCTCAAGCCTTCTCTTTCTCATTTCAAGGAAGTCCTTCACGTTCTTGAGAATAAAGCGATCCAGCAGTCTATCCTCTCTTTCGATTTCTTTCGCTTCCTCTTTCTTCCTTTCCATTTTTTCGTGGACATCCATAACGAATTGCTCCAGCTGAGATTGGAAAGGCGCAGTAATCTCCTTTTCTCGCTTCTGCTCAGGTTTTATCAGGTCTGTTAGAGTCAGGAAATTTCTTTTTTCTGAGTGAGCTGATTTATAAGGCTCTTTCAACATATCTCTGCCCTTGATTTCGATCTCTTCTTCGGAATCATAAACATCGTATTCTTCAGGGTATTTCGCTAATTTTTTCTCATGGAACTCCCGTATCAAGAGCTTCTTGAGGATTATATCGTCTGGGAACATTTTCGCCATGTTCATGATAGCTTTTCCGACCTTGAGACGATCTTTTGGTCTGGCTAACGTGTCCAAGTCAGTGCTTTCAACATCTTTTCTAAGAACCATTTGTTTGAGCATCTCTTGCTTCATTTTTTTGTTCTGCTCCTCGGCTTCTTTGTCTTGGCGTTCTTCTTCAAGTCTCTGCTTTTTTCTCTCACAATAAGTTAGAAACATGATATCCACGAGCTTGTCATCGAGCTCGATCTCGTTTTTCTGCTTTTCTTCTTCCTATAAGATTGCATTAGTACTGGCCGTCTCTCGTAATAATTTATACTTTCAATTCTTTTCGGTAGTACGAAGACAGCTCATCTGGATTCAACGTAGAGTAACCGTATTTTCCCTCTCTCATCTTGTCTACTTTCTCAAGTTTTTTGTCGATATGGTGATTGATGTACTCATCTGCTTGCTCCTCAGTGGTATTCAACTGTTGAACGCTCTGGAAAGGAAATTATTGTCAAAATTTCAGATTGAAAGCTACCTTATCAGGGATAGTTCTCCAATGTTGTAGCAAAATTGCAGGGTCAGTGTACCCTCTATCATGGGGATGCTCATTTTTGTAATGCTGTGTTAGCCTTTGCACAAATTCTCGACTCTCTCTATCATATTCATCTTCAGGTGGAGCTCTCTCCTTCCTGATCGAGGTTTCTGGCGGCTTGTACAGCCTCTCCTGCGTTTCCTTTGTGAGCGTCTTTTTCTTTTTGAACGTAGAATTCTTCATTTTTGCTTCATTTGCTTTCATCAAATTATATTTCTTGATGTTTTCCTCTCGCTGGATGTCTTCTTTTCTTTCAATGAGGGTAAATAACACATCTTCCTCGTCTTGATTAATCAAAAATGCAATGTCTTGCTGCTTGTCGCTTTGCTATTGGAAACTTTATAGGATTTCATTCGATGTTGGTTCCTTACATTAGATGCGTCTGATACATTGGAAGAGCTGAGGCGCTGAGAGGATCTTAGTGAGCCGCCTTTATCCTAGTTTTGTATCAATGATCAAATGGGAGTGGTGGGGGAGTGGCATACTGCTTCTCTGGCCTTTTTAAACAATTTCCAGAAATCATAAAGAACGTGAGGATCTGTGGTCGAAATTTTCCGATGCTTTTTAAATGTTTTCTGAAAAAATGGGAAATTTTAGCTGTTTGCGGTTGTGAGACTGCTGATATTACTGCTAATAGAAGAACAAATCTCTCGCCGAGATCTTTAGGCTCAGGTTTGTAATAATTAGATGAGGAAACTTTCCGTTTGTCCTGATATGGGGTTATTCCAACTGAATCTATCGTATCTGAAGTTCTGTTGAAAGCGGACCTGCCTGTGATTCCTAAATCTCTTTTTTGATCTTTGGGGAGAGAGGATGAGGGAAAAATCATTTGAAATTCAGATTTACAATGAGTTCCGCCGCTTTCACTTGAACGAGGGGTTGAGAAACTGGTGAGGAAGTGAGTGAAATGCTGGGAAAGAAAGTGTTACTCCTGAATGATATAGTCACCGGAAAAATAATATGCTCGATCGTTATGAATGTAGCTCATAGCTGTATGAAGTTGCTGTGAATAAAATAATCTAACTGGACGTTAATATAAGATTTGTATGAAATTGAATTTAATTTCTTTTTTTTAAAAAATAGTGTCATTTATATTAGGAATGACAATGCTGAGAAAGAAATGAACGCCATCTTAAAATCATCAAGAGAGTTGTCGAAATTGTTTTTGAAATAAATAAGAATTGAAATGAGAAAAAAAAAATGAGCACTTTAGAAGTCACGTTAGCTTTGAAAATTTGGATTTTCACACAAACTAAATGAGATATAGGGCGTCGAAGAGATTCAGCATCTTAGATTTCCGAAAAGAATTTGGAATTTTGTCGTATGTTTCTTGAATACAGATGTGGATGCTAATCACTCACTATAGATGAATAAAAGTTGGCAAATTATGAATCAACATCATCTCCAATTTTATTGCTCAATCTCATTCATATTAACTATACTCAACCAAATACTCGGGGTAAGCTCTGCGCATTATATAGAGAATATAGACATCTGATCCCCCAGTATTTCCTTTTACTGAATCATAAGTAATAGGATGAAGGGTTCCTTGTCTCAAAGGAGGCTTTCTTAGACTGCCATTCGGTTGAAGTACTGCAGCATCACCAATCATTACCCTTGCCAACATAAATACTTTTGTGCCTTGAGGAGTGGAATGTGCATAGCCATTCGAGTAGCTTGCATTTACCGCAAAATATAACCCTCGCCCCCACATGCCATCATTCGAATAATTCAGATTGAATGACTCTTCTTCATCTTGATAAATTATTTTCGGATCAGTGGTTCTAGTTCCATGCCAAAGGAGAGCTTCTTGTATGTCTGTCTTTAATCCAGCTTTTTTATGTTTGTCGCTGAGGTCTTTTTTCTCTCGAATGTAATCCCTCCAGAATTTCAAATTTTGAATCCGTTTTATTGATCTTATTCTCACTGATCCCATAGTTGCTGAGAATCTAGTACTAACGTCTTTCCATTCTGTGCCGTTTGGCTGTAGTTCAACCATTAAGAATTGCTTATCAGTCATTGGGCTCCAATGAGGTGGTAGTTTGATATCTTCTGACTGAACGCTCTGAATCACTTTTAAATAACTATCAATCTTTGAAAGCTGATAAGGCAAGCCCATGAGGGTTAAAGTTTTGCCAGGAGCCAATTCACCTTGGCTAACAATCTCGTGCTTTTGAATTTCTTTGGCCAGGTAGCTTATGTTTTCCGATCCAATTTGATTGGGGATTATGACTTCTTTTTTCTGCTTTTGTTTTTCCAGTTCTTCGTTAATTTTTTTCTTAACAACAGCAATATTCTCACTAGAAAAGCCCTCGTAAATGATTTTTCCAGAGTAAGAGGCAGATGGGTTTTCACTAAAGTTTTTTCCTTTCAGTCCTTCATTTGAGTAGCCTTGAGCCTTGGGGATTATTTTCACCTTCACTTGGCGCTGTATCTTCCTTTGGTAAGACGTAGCTAGATTAGTTTGGATCATGTTCTTGAAATCTATTTGATATTCGTTCATGAACAGTTCGAATACGTAAATCCCTTGTTGTTGTTTTGCGTCAATCAAGGTCGAAATCCTATCTGGCAGCTTTTTAGAGGAGTTAGATCCGAAATAGCCTCCCCCAACCTTTGCTGACTGCTTTGAGTTCGATTCGTACCACCCATCAGTTTTTCTTTGTAAAGTACTCAGGGTTTTCGTGCTCTTTCGGGTCATAGTTTGCCTGGTCAAGTCGAACACATGAGAACCTACTGGCCTAGAAGCTGAGGGGATCACTTTGGCAGTAATGACACCTTGTTGGTATGCGTTTTCGATTTGACGATTAGCATCATCATCGTAATCTGTCCAAATGTTTCCGTCTTCAGCCCATTGCCACTGAGCTATTTGTTCTTCCAAATGGCTCTGCTTTTCTGTTTTCTTGTTCTCAAGATAAGTCTTTAACTGATTTCGAGCAATCTCGATCTTGCTTTGCTCAATCTCACAGAGATAAACATCTTTAACAGTGAGCCTTGTATGATATTTCGCAAGCAAATAATCCTTCAATTCATCTAGGATCGCTACAACCGTTTCTTTGGCTGCAACTTTATAGTTCAAGGCTGAAAAGAAGGGAATAGCCACCGAAGTGTAACCATTTTTAGACGCTTCAACAATAATGTTTCGAATCCCGATTTTAATGTCTTCAATAGCTCTTGGCAGGTCCTTGTCATTTACGCAGGACGGAGGGCAATAATTGATAATCGCTTTACAGTTAAACAGGTTGCCCGCACCTGTTGTTAACACTTGGCCTGCCGAAAGCCTACGATTTCCACACTCGTTCATATAAGCATTTCCTGCCTTATCCAGAATGTGCTTCGAAGCTCCTTGGTAGATGTTTCCTTCAGAAAAGTCTAGATCGGTGCAGTTTGTGATAGCATCGCATTGGCATTTCGTAATTTTTCCTCTGCATAAGAGAACACTCCTTCCAGTATCAGAATGCTCTATTCCATCGATTATCTCGACGTTACGACCTCTTATAATTTGTAAATTCACTTCTTTCTCGTTCTGAAGTTGCTCGATAATGTTGCGGCGTTTTAGTAGGAGGTTTTTCAGATGAGAACTCGCCAGGCCGGTTTGAATATCTTTCTTGAGTTGGCTCTTTTTCTGGCTAATAAGAGCCTCGAGATTATCCTTAGCTTTCTGCACTTTATCTCCTTGACCATAAAGCTGAAAAACCGTCTTTTCTGTCGTTATTTTAATGTCTTTCTCGATTATTTTTCGCAATTCAGGCTTGATCGCATTTAGAATCACGTACGAGCCAGCGTCCACCATTTCTGTCTTTGGGTTCATTGTTTCAGTCATCGATCTCAAAAATTCGGCGGCATCAGCGACGTTTTTGGCCTCTCCTACTATAGTGAGCTTCTTTTTGCCGTCAGGTGCATTATATTCATCTACAGCCACCTTGTAGAATGTCTTGAAACTAAATAGATTTGTCTGAAAACTCGCGAACAGCGCAGGAAGTTCTTTATTCGGGAGTGGTACCTGAGTGGACTCTATCGTCTCGAAGAATTTTTTCCAATACATTTCCAATTTCGGCAAGAGTTGCTTGTCCCACGAATACACCCACATCACTAATTCGGTCTTTTTAGAATGGTGGTCTTTTTTTTCAGACTTCACCACCACTTCCCTTATATCTTGAGAAGAAAAGGTGCCTGGGAATAGTTTGGCGGCTTCTGCTGTGTAAGTTGTGAAGAAAGTGTTATTTTGAGACTTTCCGAGAATTTTGAGAATATTCATCGCATGCTTGCCTTTCAAGGTTACTGGAACGTATCTCTTGTTTATGTTCCTTAATACAGTACAAAGGGTTTTATAGAATCGACCAGCTTTGTCTCCTTTTCCTGAGATACGAAGAGAGAGCTCGGAAGTTTTGTCCTTCTTTTGGCGCTCTTGACCTTTGTTCCTAGTGTCTTGTACGACTTTGAGCTCAATGTTTTGCAACTTAGCCGAGGCTTGGACTTCTGTTTCTAACAGATTTCTGTACATATGCAATTCTATGAGGTTGCTGAATTTATAATAGAACGCTGGAAACAGCATTTTCTGGATACTCTTCTTGAGCTTTTCGCCTTCTGCTAATATCCTTTTGGCATTTTCGTCTCTGGCAAAGGTAGACAGAGTAATCTTCTGATCAACTTGCGGTCTTTCGTCCTTGATCGTCTGCATTATGTTGACACTCACATGAAAATGACTTTTTTTAGCTAGTTCTGTTATTTTTTGAATTTCTTTTTGAGTAAGTGCCTCTGAGTCGCAAATATCCAGTTGAACTGACCTCGGCTTACAACTATTACGAAATTCTTCAATAAACTGATCTTGGTTTTGAGTATTTTTTCGGATGTTTTGTTGGATCAAGATGAATCTCAACGAACTCTTCTGCTTCTTCTGAGACGTTAAATCATTTTCTAGTTCTTTAACTTTCCGTGCGATTCGCTCGAATGTCTTATAGTACCATTCGGAGCTCAGTGTGAAAATGTATTTCAAGTTCAATTTCTTTGCTATCGCTGGAAGTAACTTCCGCGAACACATATCTATTACTTCAATTTGATTGGCATTCGCTCCTTTATATAGTTTCACAATTTGGATCTCATCGTAAATATTTAAAATAATTTTCTCAACTCGGTCCAAATCTTCTGTGTTTTCACCTTTTAAAATGTACCCTTGCTTAGCGTACGATATCAGGACGTTATTGCTCATTGCTGCTTTTTTAATTCGATCTGAGAGAATTCGCACACTTTCTAGTGCAATGAGCTCTGATGTCTTGGCAATGTTGACTGCTCTGGTGATGAGATCTCCTTTCGAAGCTGAACCCAAAGAATCTGTGATTGACCAAGTATCGTCATCGATCTTGATTCCTTTCGCCTCATTTTCATCGATTTCAGAGTAGATTTCAATTTCATCGTCTTCATCAAGGCCTTCTCGGAAGTGATCAAGATTTTCTTTGGCGTCTTCTTCACCATATCCTTCAATCCTGATCTCGACTCTCTTTCCAAGACTCAATGATTTCGCAATTAGATTAGTGATAGTAGGGAGAGAGTTATTGGATGCTTCTGGGCTCACTTTTACAATGAGCCTCGACTTTCGGTCAAGATCCAAAGAGTTGTCCATTCTGAATGATTGGAGCTGACTGTCTTCAAGACTTTCAAAGTTCGTCTTTTGACCTCTAAACCCATAAATCTGATCTTCTCCAAATTTTATTTCTTCTTCCTGCTCTTTGTAACTAATCATTTTACGCAATTAATCGTTTTATTTAAAATCACGGATTTGGAAGAGCTATTTTAATTAGTGCTAACTAGATTTATGCATTTATCTAACTCTCCATACAATCTGACGGAAATATGGGCGCAAAAAGCTAAAGTTCTACAGAAATGAGTCGAGGAGCGCTAATTTTGCATAGTGTTGATGTTTTTCGTAAAGTTCATTTCGAGGTAAGTCCAAATCGACTAGAAGAAAATTATAGATGAGGAAAACTCATTTAACGGTGTTAGTAGAGGCAAATTGGAGAGTGCTTTGGCTCTGCTCTAATTGGATAAGGGGTATTTTTCAGATTTCATTGATGTATTCGAGGTCAAAGCAATAACTAACCATCTTCATAAAAATTGTGTTGAGGTATCTAAACGTTTTTTAAAGGAGAGCTTTCATTATTACTCTCTTTTATTCAACAGGCAGACAGTGCTTAAAACCAATATTCCTGGTCTCTTATACTTCTTATACTCAAAAATCTAACTTAGTAGTAGATGCACTAACTATGATATTTTTGTCTGATTCCATTAGAATCCAAGCTAAAAAACAAGAGAACAACTCATAAAACCAGCCAATTATGGGTTCAGAACACAGAAGAAAAGTGCCATTTATCAAGAATTAATCAATTTCTTTTTTTTTTTGTTTTTACGCATATCGCATTTAATTTAGGGCTTTTGGCTCACCTTTAATTTCATTCTGAGGGAATGAGAGGACAAATGGGTTTTGACGAAGAAAGACTGAGACCTAAAATAAAATTCACCTGCGACTCTGTGCTGTGATGATTCATTTTGAAGGAAAATTTGCACCGCACCTGAAAAATGCTTCAGAAGTCATAATTAAATGCCTTGTTCCTCTTTTTCCTCTGTATTCGGTCTAAAAATGCCAACTTTGCTGCTCTCTCAATCCAATTCTCAGAGAAATAAAGAAAGATGATTATTGGAAATAGACATTTAAAGAGTGCCTTTGTATTTTATACAAACTATATATCATGCTACTATTCTAACGCTTAAATAAGAAAACTGATGATGTTACAATATATATGCAATTTACATGTTTCATTTATATAATGCCTAGTCGGTAATTACTAATGCTGACCTGTTTTAGGCCGTAGCAGAATTGAGACAAGTTATCTCATTAAAAAAAAAATAGTGTGACTTTATGTTAAATTGCCTTCATTGCCCTCCCTCAAAGGAGAAGAGCATCAGCAAGAAACTGTAATTTTGGTTCTGAGACCTCAAAGGACCTGAAATTGGTTCTTCCGGAATCAGATGCACCGAATGCAGTGTCATAAATTATTGGGTTCGAAGCTCTCATTGGCATTTCCATTGAGAAGCTTGAGCTTTCCTCAACAAGACCTCTCTTGGCTAATTCAGCCTCTCTTTCTTTATCAAGTCTCTCAATCCTTTAATAATATTCATTATTGAATGCGTTTGACGCTTGATATTTACCATTGTTCTTCGAGGTTAAGAGCGCCGAAGCTTTGGTGCTTGCGGACGGCGAAAGTGTTGATATTTCCAAAGATAGAGTTGTCTTGGCTGCTATCTCCGCCGGTAATCTCATCCAAGATGCTGGCAGAGTAGTTTTTGATAGGAGCTGGGCTCAAGACATTGGTTTTAATTAGGTTCTCTTGGCTTCTGGATCTGGTAAGGACGGTGGTTTCGGTGAACATTGCTCTCTGGTGCAAGAAAATTGAGTTTCTTCTTGGTGTCCTTAGTGAGAAACTAATTGTAGTTTTATAAATTCTTCAATAAACAGGCTGTTTAAATAACTGCTGGGAGTTTACGAATTAATTAATTTCCGATCATGGTCTTGATCCAATTTCGCGAAGAATTCGGAATTAGAATCGCTTTATATAACTGGCGTTAATCCGGCCAATCCCTGTCCAAACTCCCGAATATTAAAATTTGCGAAAGCTGCTAATGCTTATTTTAGCAAGAAACACCAGTAAAGAGATTTTTTCTCAAGGTTCCTATCCGATTTCTCTTCTAAGCTTTCACTTTGCTGCAATAACTCCACCCTGCAGCCTTAATGCTTCGCTTTAAATAATTTATTTTGTATCAATGAATTAATGAATTTATGGCGCGCATCGCGTGCAATATTTATTATCGTCTGAAGGAGACATTTACAAGCTATTTGAGTAAGAAATGGCTTAATGTAATGCGTTATGGTTCGCAGAATTCTGTTTAATAAGGTTCGATATCGTAGCAATTTATTCAGTGCTTTTGTAATTTATCAAGTGTTTTAATGCTGAAATGTTCTTTTTGATATCGAATTTTTATGCAGCTGGTGATTAATTTGCAAAAGCTGAAAGATCACTGGAAATGAAGACATAAAATGACCAATGCCTTTGTTGGAAGGAGTCCTCTGGACTGCTTGATACTGGGTTTTGCCAGATGAGTCCTTGAAATTGGCTGTTTGATTAAGGAAATCACTTTTCTTCAACGTTGAGAGCTTAAAATATCGATGCTATTTAAATCATTAACATTGAATTTCTAAGGGTTTGGAAACATTCGAGGATTTATCTAACAGCCAGCAACGGCAAATTTATTGCTTTTGATAAGCAGCATCGCAAGGAATTAATTACTGTGAGTTAATCGCAGTGACCACACACATTAGTACTTACTTTTGTAGAAAAGTCGTTCATTAGAAAGCAAATGATTAACTGAAAGTTTGTATAGTTTTGTTTAAGAGAGTTTTCTGTTTCCCTTTACCTATAATCATACTCTTTTGTCCTTTTGAGAAAGAGTAGCATGAGAAAGAAAGAAAAAATATGTTTTCAATTATGATAATATGTCGGCTATTACCTTAGAGTATTGTCTTTATTGTTCGTGAGGAGATTCCATCGGCTCCCGCTCTATAATAGGTTCTTTTTTTCTGACGTGTCTCAACAAAAAGGAGGACTCCTTGTAACAATGTGATTGAAAATGTAAAATGGCGCGTGAAATTTATAGATCGCAATTTTCATCGAAAGAGTGGCTTTGAACTACGATTCAATGAGCTAGGAGATGAGGCTATTGCTTGTGCTTTACGGTGGCCTTGAAGTTTTGTAAGAGAAGACGGTTAGGAGTGAGAGTGCGTTAGTGGAGTAGAATGCTTATATGCTTGAGCTTTTCTTCTTGATAATCTATAAAACAGGACCAAAGCATGTGTGCCCGAGTGGTCTAAGGGGTCTGACTCAAGTTCAGATGTGGCAACACTCGTGAGTTCAAATCTCACCGCATGCAAATTTTTTTGCTGAAAGTAATTTTTTTTTGCTTTATCAACCCTCAAATTCATACTGAGAAGGCCAAGCGGCATACATGGAGGAGATACTTCACTAATGATTTGAGAATCGGAAGAATGCAATACTTCCCAACAAAGATCGAAATAAATTAGGATTGACAGACATACATACTAAAATATAGAAATACTGAAACTCTTTTATTTTGTTGTGTTATGAACACAGGGAAATCTCGCGCTATCTTTGGAAATGTTTTATTGAATGATATAAGGTTCTTATTATTGCATGTGTAACTGCAGCTCAAAGCGAGCCATTTTGGATGATTTGGTTCTTTTAGTGACTATTGATCTATCGCATGCAAAAATTTCTCGGCATTAGTTGGATAAAATATTATTCTGAATACAAAAAGAAAATGCCACTTTTGATCAATGATTTGGGTATTCTTTTTCGATTATATTGATCTTTGACTCTCAAAAAAATGTTTGAGAGAAATTCGTTTCTTTAAATGTATGGATATTCACAAACGATATGATCGTCATCATGATAGTATATCCAAATTTTTGTCGGTGTCGACTCTTTGCAAAAACTGCCGCGTTTCTTTTCATCTAAACAATGAAAATTCATTTATTTTCTCCTAAAATAGAATTATATATTATTGAGCTCCTATCGAGGAGCATTGCACAATGGACTCTTTTGATAAACTTTCATATTTCGATCAGGTCTCAGCTTTATATTTCAGTTTATTCTGCTCATATTCTGAACTCAATTTATTCAGAACGCAAAAAACCCTTGCTAAATGTTTTTTGAAATTACAATTTGAGTGAGACATTAACTGTTCGAGAAAGAGTTATTTTAGATGAAGATGATGAAGTTCGAGAGAACTGATGAAGTATTTTAAATTTGGATATCATTTCAATAATAATCATAATCATAATATGAGAACTGGAAAAACATTTTACCAACGTGTTTCTATGAGCATGAAATTAATCATAAATCATTCAAGCAGTTTGAAGAATTAACTTCTGATAAAAATTGTATCCTCTTTGAAGAGAACGAAAACCAGAGAATTTCTGTGAACTCAGGATGGGCTTTGATAACTCTCAGAAACATGACAAAATACTCTACCTTCTCTCAGAGAGACAGAGCAAATATAAACCGATTTATGTCGCTTGTTGCATAAAATTCGCGTACCTTTCTATTGAGACTGAGCAGTCAGTATATACTGCATAGAAGCTAGGCACTGCCTTATAAAAAACAAAATTGTATCTCATCAACCAAGATAACTCTCAAACCTTCCAGCTCACATATATATCTAGATTATTATTTTTTTTATTCATCAATCCCACTTAGTCAACCAAATCGTTATTTCAACAAGTCATAATCGTCTCATTGAAAAGAGAACGTCCTCTCACGCAAGAGTTATTGATAGATTAAGTCTGGCAGAGAGTTTATTTTATTTGACTAATTTTCCTATTGAATTGAAGAGTATGCTTTATTATTAAGCAGATTCATGATAGCATTCGATCTAATCCAAGCACATCACGAGGTAGCCTATTCGCTTCATAACACTCGCTTACATTCTATATAGCTACCCCGCCCTGAGACTTCCAAATTTTCAAGGAGCTCCGCTCGTACAAACATTTATAATGCAACAATGACGAATTTTAATACGAAACAGCCCTCACATCCTCCAGATAAAGACCAGCAATCATTCGGGAAACCCGGTCAGCAGAATACTCACAAATCCCAAAAGGGCAAACCGATAATGTCGGCAACTTTTTACAATGTATCTAATTCAAAATCGAATAATCAATCAGAGGACCCATTCGCAGCTTTTGATAAACCTGCCGACGAAAACAACACTGAAATGACGTCTTCTAAGGGATTTAATATCACCAGCAGCGATCTAAAGAAGCAGGGAATCACCTTGGATAAGGTCCTTGGAGGCGGTTTCAAAAAGATTGATATTTTCAGTCGCGGTTTTAAAGGCACTGAATCTTCAGATTTATTTCCCTCTGGCCACCTAGGTGCTGAAATCGATGACAAGAATTCTGAAAATGAAGGGAAAAATTACGACAGCTTCGAAATTTTAGAAACCGAGAACGAAGAAGAGCAGAACAATGACAGCCCCAATGGATTCGGCAAAAAGCAGAGCAGACAGAGTAGGAAAAAAACGCAAGTCGATGACACGAGTCCGGTTGCTGATGGCAATAGTTACAATGAAATTACAGAGAAAATTAACAAAAAATATAAGCATAGGATACAGACAGTAAGGCCTAAGATGAATAAGATGTATCGTTCACCAGAGCCATTTACAAACCAAGAGTTCATCGATCCGAATGAGGAGATAGCAGAACCATTGAAATCCGACCGGAACCCGGAGCGTCCAGAACGTCCAGCGACTCGAGGCAGAGGGCAGCATCAAAACCCGAACGTGAAAAGTTATAGTGTGAGTCATGCTGAATCAGGTAGAAACCCAGACTCAAGGAGCGTAAGTCCAAATGATGGAAGAGGAAGAAATTATCCGAACAAAACCGACGTTATGCAAGTGTCTTTTTATAACGGGAACCGAAGCGGCAAGCCGACCACAAATGAGCAAATGAACGCGAGCCGCCAGAATTGGAACAGCAAGGGTGAGTCAGCCAATCAGTTTAGAATTTCAAAGATCGGTTTTAAAAAAACTGTATATGATGGGCAGTTTAGAGAGAATACTGGCGAAGATCACAATGCTAAGTCCAATGCGAATCATATATCGGAGAGAGCTTATTTAAGAGAAGAGGGTAATAAAACTCGGGCATCTGAAGCAAAACAGGGCTTCATTAATGCCTATGGAGTTGACCCTGAACGAGAAAGAAGGCAAAAAGAGCAGGCTTTGGCAGCTGAATCCTCAAGGATGAGAGATACAGGAACTAGGTTTCATCCCGGGAAAACGGGTTTTCAAGGGTACTCTCAGAAGAACCCGCTAGAAAATAATAACCGAATTGCCGAGAGAATCAGGCAGCATGAGCAGGAAATGCTCAGCAAGTACTCTAGCAAAAGATACACGAACCAGAACGACCGTAAGATTTCTTATAGTTGAAACTTTCTGACTAGAATTATTTTTGTTAGGTATGAATATTAATCGATTCGATGAAGCTGTGAATAGTAGAGCTGACAGGAGGCTTTCAACTCCTGTGAGGGAGCATCCAAACGCAGGCAACTTTGGCGGGAAGAAGCTCATAGGAAAGTTTTAAGACTCTGTTTTAACTTTATTTTTTATTTGTTTTTTTATGTTTGTCTCTCTTAATTTTTGTATTGTTAATTTTTTTATGATTTGGGAATGTTAAGTTGATTCATTTTGTCAGCGGTTCCAAATGAGTTACAAGAAAAACTGCCAAAATGTTTATAATTAAAGTATTTATATCCTCCTTTAATAGAATTTCTGTTCATTTCATGATAAAAAAACCAATAACCCGACTCTTCATAGCGATTTTTGTTTTTTCAAAAAACTCATTCAATTCCCTTTATCCCTACCAATAGCCATCAAAACTCATTTTTCTATTGTGATTGCGAAACATTAATTAAGCTGCATTGCTTGAGGTTCATTATGGTGGTAGAAGATCTTGCTTTATGAAAGTTATTTATGCGGAAGAATTACTTTTATGCTGATAACCAACATTAATCCCCGAACAAGCTCCCACTTGGAAAGTTAGAGATACAAATGCGCAGCAATAATGCAACACAAGAGACCACGGATTATGGAGTAATGAATTTCTTTTCTTCTCTTGGTGGTCTGTCGTGACGAGTATGCTTCAAGCTGGCTCTTGGGAATTTACTGAAGTGCGTAAGCTCTTCCTCTTCGATTTCTCTGGCCTCCCATGGCTTAGTGTCTACAATGAAGAAAGTTTGCAAAGGCACAGAAAACTGATTATCCTACCTTTCATGTGCCTAAACAGTTCCAATTCATCATGAAGAATTTGAATAAACATCTCAATACTGTCATAGCCTACACAGATGTAATGAGCAGATGCTTCATGGGCAAGTTTTACCGAATTTCTCTTCCAGAACGCGAATGTCGTCGGTCTCATCGACGAGCTTCATAATGTACTTGAATTTTTCCTCGGTGTAGACTCTGTAGAGAGCTTCAGCAGGGATCTCTTTCAATTTTTCAAGGATGATATATCCGAGCTTCATTATTTTTGCTCGTGGGAAAGGCTCTACTTCGAGAAGGGAATAGCCGCTGGCGTACTAGGTGATTTCTGGGTTATATAAGGGGGAACTGGATGGGATACTTTAATTTTTGTTGAAGCAATCTCATATTTGGTTTTGTCGTATGGTCTCAGATGGACTGGAAGTGCTTCAACCTCAGCAACTTCGTCTCTGGTTCCTGTGGCTGCAGGAGTTTTAGGGTCAATGGTTGCATAGGAAAATCTTGGAGTCTTGAAAATCCCTGCTAATCTGAAGAAAGGAACTTTTTTCAACATATTTGATTTTCTCTTAAGGTCTCTTGAATAAAAACTAATTTTTCGCTGCCCTGCTTTAGCAAGATTTTAGATTCTACTCATCCTTCTACGAATAAAATTATCAATTGCAAGACTAGAGAGTCAGCCTTGCCCGAATAAAGTTGATGTATCCTATCAACTAAGTAAGCATTGAAGATCTCAAGAAAACAGGGGCTGTGGATCACAATCAACTGAGAAAGAGGACAGTTAACGATTTAATTACTTCGTTGTTCTATTTCTGTGACAGTGATCAAAGGAATGAGATACTATATTAGAGGAGATTCGCTTAGTGTTTTCATTGATTGGGAAGAAGTGATAAAATGTCTGGGAATAGTTCATATGAGTAGTTAAAAGAATTTCAAATTCTTTTTGCAAAAAAGCTGCTCTTTGTGAGTATAATTATCAGAGATTTCTAATGAATAGGAAATCAATAGTCTTAGTAGGGGCTAAGGCATGGATTTTAATAGTTTTGCTTCCATCTCATTTTGTTATAATTTACGAAGCCGAAATACCAATTGATTAGTCAAATTTCTTATTGATGATATATTGTATTCATATTATCTGATGTAAGAGAACTAACACAGCATCTTTCTAGTATTTTGCTATTCTTTGTCACACATAGGAATGTGATAAGATAATATGCCATTTCTCAGGGACTCGCTATTTTTCTTGCATTTTTGGTTGAAGGTTCACACAAAAAAAAGAGGCACTGCATTTTAACAAGATTTAAAAAAGGTGAGAAAGTATTCTTTTATCTTTTGTTAGAAGCTACAATTCTCTCTAAATTAAATATTATTAATCATGCTGAATTTTGAATTCAAATCAAAGGCTTTTTGCCATTGATAATAATAAAATAAATAAAATTTCCTCAAGACTCTTTCATAATTTTTGTAAAGTGTAAAAATTCATTGTTCTACACTGAGGAACATTAATGCTTCAACTCGTCATTCTCTTTGAAGGGACTCTGATCAGACAGAGTTAAATAAATGCAATGCCTATGCAACAAAGAAAAACCAGACAAAGGAATGCGAAAGTTGATGCTAATATGTCCAGTTTGAAGAAAATAGGTTTGTTGGTAACAAATGAGTAATATGGTTCTTCTAAAATGGTATCACGCTGACCAAATTTTGAAATGAATGTTCCAGGCATTCAAAAATCGAAAACACTAGTTCTAACGTAAGTTAACAAAGAGTGATTATGCACTTCATTCGAATAACTCTTTAGATTTCACTAATGAAATTCACTTAATATATATAAAAGACATTAGAGTAGTTTCGTTATTAATTATGAGAACAAAATTTTAGTGGACTTCAGTGAAGGCTTCAGTCTAAAAACACTTGATATCTCATAAAAAGAGATGTCAATATCTACTAAAGACTACTATTTCTGACTAAACATATGATTTAATGAAAAGAGAAATATAACCCAAAAAGTTGTGCTATGAAACAATTTAGTTCAATATAGTTGTTTTACAATAATAAAGCAGCAAATCTAAATGTGAAGGATAAACACTCAAAGTCAGTTTTTGGAAAAAAACAAATGAGAAAGAGCATCTAGTACAGTCTCTCAAGATATAATATTTCCCAAAAGTCTCAACAAGTATTATTTTCTTCGCTCTCATACTTTGACTCCTGGTATACGTGAGCAAAGTATTTTTTCATAGTTATTCTATAGTCGAGTGGACTGAAATGCATTATTATCATACTGGTATATACTCATTGAATGTAAGTAAGTGTATCATTATGAACGCAGAGCGATATAAATGAATAGTTCACTTGATACTCTTAATTTATTTACTAGCTTCGAAGGATTAATTATCGAATCAGATCCTTTAACGAAATTATCATATTATTACTTTATTGTGAATTAATATCACAAATTCGAATGTGATTCAAAGTAATTAGATAGTTAGAATAGACTTTGTGTCCTGTAGTTCACGACCAATACCTCGTAATTATGACCAATTTAATCTCCTTATCTAATTGTAGTTGGTAAAGAAGAAAAAGATTATCAATCGGAATTGCTCCAAAATTCACATTTGATTGATTTTTTTCCTCCTTGAATTTATTTCTATTTGTTTTTTTCTCTCTTCAAAAATTAATAATTAATTAATTATTATCCTGACTGCTTGATCGAAAATATAGTCTAATTCACAAGATATTGCCTTTAGAAAATAGCAAGCTTGTCATTTCTCAACTGTAGTAATGGAACATCCGTTGTTGTCTGAAATAAAATTTAATGGTACTCGTCAAATATTTATATACGTAACAAACCCAATAAACTGTATTTTATTCGAATTGTATATTTCTAGTTGGCCTGATTACAATTTTATTCATATCAAAGAAATTGCCATGAATTACCAAAAACCTAAAGATACTGGCCTTGATACTCAAGATTCTAGTCACGGCACATCTCTTGGAAGTCGTAGCCCCGATGAAACGCATTCGATTAGTCCAACTCAGCCACATGCTTATAGCGATTCTCGTGTTCTCGGAGTAGTTCTCCAGAATTTCCCAAAAGCAATCCCACGAAAAGCCTCTGCAGTTCACAATTATCGAATGCGCTTACTTCCTCAACATTAGGAGGTTCCCAAATCACTCAATCTCAGCATGATGATGTTGCATCAGCCATAAGTGACGATCTGGAAGATGAAGAGATAAAGCAACTCGAGAGCAGTCTTTGTTCAATGAACGAGGCGAGAAGAAAGAAGTTCGAAAAGTATAAAGAAGAAAAGGAAAAGGAAAAGAACAAAAAATAATTAAGGAAAAAAGGACGACATCATAAGGGCCCGAGGACTTTTATCAAGAGAAATCACTTGATTAAATCATCATATGAAAGTAAAGACTTTTCGGACAGTTTCACTGTCATTCCTATTGCTCGCTGTGCTCAAGCAATTTTAATTCGATAATTAACACATAAATTAACACCTATCTATCTTCCACCTCGCAGGGATTTTTTGGTAAAGGTCCATGCACTCTATTATTACTTCAGACAGTCAGATCTATCTATAAAGCTCATTTCGCTAAAACTTTTGAAATATTTCCGAAAAAGAGACTTACAACAGGTCATCACCAAAGTCATAGGTTTCCAATTAATTTAGATATACTAACTTTCATTACTTAACCTCGATGCAACAATGCTAAGGTGCTAGTTTCTCATTTATTGCGGTTACATTTTCTCATTGCTTTCGGTACATTTTGTTTAATACACCCACGCATTTGAAATAAAATTAATTCAATTAACAGTTGAAACTCATTTACTTCACCAGAGAAAGGCCGGCCTGAAATTTCATGAAGAAAAATAACAATTCTGACCCTCAAATCGACAATCAAACCAACGAATCAGTAACTGAAAACCCATCGCTATGCGCAAACTCACAAATGTTAGGAAATCAGATCCAAAGATTTCAATTTCATTCCTGATGATATGACCAGCTATAATTCTGACCACCTCGGTGACAACATGCACGAAACCTCAACTCTGAAGATTTCCACTCTGCCCCAAGGCCAGGGTGCCAACAGCTTCAAAAACTCATCTTTAGAACAAGTTAAGAGCGAAATTTTAGACCTTTTCATAGATACAAGACAAATAATTCTTGAAGAGGTACTCTTCACCTGCAAAATACCTCTCTAAACCTTCTAGAATGACGAGGAGCTGCAAGTACTTCATAATACAATTCCTTTGGACGCTGAAGAAGCAGAACTCATGCTTTTGGATCCTCTGCAACTGCTGGACTACGTCCGACAACTCTTTTTCCAGATGGTTAGGATAAAGAGCGACGCGCAAAAGGAATATGAGGAGAGAAGAGACCAAGAGTGCCTCGAATATGAACCGCAGCTACAAAAACTCGAAGCTGAGATCCGTGAGCACATTAAGGTCCCAAATTCATTTGAAGAGAGTGGTCTGACTTTTTTTTCAACAGATTGAGCAACAGATGAAGTTATATGCGGAATCGCTGCAAGAGAAGCTAGATGAATATGAGAAAGGAAAAGGAAGCAGTTCAAAAGTGGATAGCAGTGCCTTAGAAGTAGCACTTTTGGTTTAGAGAACTCCCTAACTGTTGTTTATCAAAGGAACTTAAAGCTAAATTGGCAGCAAAAGATATTGAGATTGAAGCTTTGAAAAAGGATATTAGAGCAAAAGTTGATCAGATTCAAGCGTTAGAATTGCAAGCCGATCTCCTTCCAATCCTGAAATCAAAAATAAAAGAGCTTGAGAGAGTTGTCGAATTCAATCAGAGAGCAAAGAGCTCTGCGGGCTTTGAGCCTTTCGTGAGAGAGCAAGGAGAATCAGTAATCGCATCAATGTAGTATGATTTTACAATTTTTGCCATAGACGAAGCAGAAAAACAGCAGTCCTCAACGCAAAACCCTATTGCCAGCTGAAAGCATCATTGAGCGAAAAAATTCTCAAAGCAGGAGCACCAAACGAGAGCGGACACCAGAAACTCGAAATAGAGAAGATAATTTGTAATCATAAATAACGCAAGCAATGTCTAAAATGATGCTGGGCTCAGGTCGATCAAAGAAGAAGTATATAGATACTTAAAGGAATCAAAAGGCAATTCTCAAAGAAATGAGTCCTCAACAGCTGAACTTTTAAAAGTAAAACTTTCAACATAGATTAGACTGTTTCAATTTTTTATGTATAATTAGAAAAACAGCTCCAGAGACCTGCACTCTTCTTCAAAGAATTTAGGACTCGCACAGACCTATCAGTTTTCTGAGGAAAAGACTGAAAGACCTCCAACATCCGGAAAAATAAATTCATCCAGCAGCACAGACAAATTAGCCTATATGCAGCTTTCTAACAAAAGAGCAAGCCAGGCTGATCACGAAAGATCACTTCAAAAATTAAGACGAGAAAGCGGTCATTATGGGGAACCGATTTTAAAAGAAAATCAGAAAATATATGGAAAAACATTGTACAACGACATGAAAAATCCCTACGCTAAAACACAGGAAATGAGGCCGAGAGTTATTGAGAGAGGTTCAAGTCGCAGAAGCAGCAAAGGAAACATCGCACCTTTAAAATCTGAACTTAGCAAGAAGCAGGTATGAATCTCTTTTTTTGTTCGCTTGTTACAATGATTGCTTATAGGACCCTGAAAATTACCAATTACCATCCCCAGATCAGAAAAGCAATACTAGACGCAGTCAAAGCGTTGGTTCATCTGACAAAAATCACAGAGCGCTGAGATCTAAGCAGCTTAATCAGAACGATGAAAGCTCCCGCAGCAATCTCCAGCCAGATAAATACCTTGGAATTCCAAAGTTGTATTAGTTCTTGAAATCTATCCTCAGCCATGAATTTCTTCAAATTTTACAATAGAGCGCTTTAGAAAATAATGCATTTGTTTTTTTCCCTCCATGTGCATGTAATTTTGATTCTCACTCACTTATTTTATATCAAAATGGCATATTTTTATCTCCAAATAAACGAGAAAAACGGTCACGAACAGAAAAAATACTGCTCTTGTTACGAATACCTTGACTCTAATGGACAAAGCTTATCTAACCTGAAATCTATCGTTGATTATTTTTTATCCACAAAAGACATTATTTCTCGATTTCTCTAACAAGGGGAAAATATCTCAGAGCTGCAGTCGGCTGCGAGTCTGCTCTTGGAATATCTGCGATTAAAAAAAGCAAAAATAAAAATCTTTATCTTCATATAAAAATGGTTGACCGAGCATCAACACCTTCATTGGAGGATTACTTCTACCAAGAGGCCAAGGAGAAGTGCATGGAGATCGAGATCAAAGCCTTAAAGGACTTTGAGAAAGAAAAGAAGAGACTCGTCGAATCTCAAAAAGTTAACGTGCTCGAAGATTTCGAGAAAAAACTCAGACAATTGGAAGGCGAACATAAAATGTAAATGCTCACCACCTCAAGTGATAAGAGATCAATTAAATTATTTGCTCGTATAAGTGCCAAGTCAACCAGAATCAACCACGCAAGATTAGAAAAGATGGAGGCGAGAAATCAAGTTCTTCAAAAGATTTTGATTGACTCTGAGGCCCAGATGAACAAGAGAATCGCAGAGGACCCTGCTTTCTACAAGCAGTTGTTAAAAAAATTGATACTGCAAGTAAAGGCTTGATATTTAGATTCAAGTGGCTTATAAGACTAGTCAATTGTTAAACTCTTAGAGCCAAAAGTTATTGTCAAGTGCTTGAAGAGGGATCTTACTGTGGTTGAAGGACTTCTTCCTGAAATTATTGAGGAGTATAAGCAATTCATTAAGAGCGAACTCGGAATAGAAAAAACAATCGAAATCGGAATTGATAAGAGTGAGATTCTGGAGCTCAGAGAACCTGAACCGGCTACCGAAGCCGCGATTCATAGCCACAAAGAGCGTATCTCTAAAACTGATGAAACGATAAAATGGTAAATAAATAAACGACTGCAAAATTTTTGAGACTTGATTTATGTGAATTAGTTTCGGAGGAGTCCTTGTCTCCAACGATGAAAAGAGTATTACTTGCAAGAACACAATTGACGCTCGTCTTGAGCTCTGCTATTACGAATCTCTTCCAATAATTAGAAAAACTCTCTTCCCTGAACACAAATGATTATTTTGAAAATAAATGCTTGTTTTAAATAAAACATAGCAGTTTTCATAAACAGAGTTTTATGTGTCCTTCTCATTTACTCAGAAGTAAAATAATAATCCAAAGACAGCGAAATATTGATAATATTTCTTTTTAGCATATGGCATTGAATTGTTTAATTATTAAGAAAAATTCCCTAAGCCAGTCTACAATTAGATGCATGGATGCCTCGAAACCCAATTAAACAAGAGCAATGAGAAATATTTTTGATTTTCTGCGACCATATCCTAAAGAAATGCTTATTCAATGAGTCTACTCCCACTAATATCAATATTTTATTAATTTGACGTATCGTACAGCAATTTTATTTATCTTCGGAGATTTTAGTTGATTAAAAAAAATCACGCTTCAAATTAAGAAACAATGAAATGCGCTAGTCTTCGAATTTTTAGTCTTCAATTGTTGTTCCGCTTTAAATCGATAAAAAATGCTGTCAGTTCAAATCCTATGCATGTCAATAGCATTCGATAAGCTCCAACTATTTTCGGGATATTATCTTACTTGTCTGTAAAAAAGTTTTTGCTGATTCATGCGCGATTCGACTTTCGTCATTCACTTTCATTAAAGTCAGTGGTATTAAAAAATTCACGTCGGTTATCTGCTGGATCGTCTTATTTATAAAAGCTTGGAAAGTCATCTTCGATTGGGATGTGCCTTGCTCAGTGATATCAATTGTGCCACCATTAGACTCGGTTTGTGATGGGGCTAGCTTATTTTTCTGGAATGTGAGACATCGTTGGCCTGTCGCTCCTTTGGAATATGAGAGAGGCTGAAGTTCTTTGAAGTGGGAGGAGATTGGTTGCTTGAGGTTTTTCTTATGAACTGGATAGGTTTCTTCGGTCGCTTCGGTCTCTTTTCTTAGAAATTGCGTGATGAAATTATCCCAGTTGTTGTCCTGGTTTTCCTCTGTTGGTTCTCTCGATTCTAGATCTCGAGATGTCACACCGTTTCTGTGGAATATTTTGACTTTGCGGCCTTTGGCTAGTTCGAAATTGTCGAGTTTTTTAGTGCGCTCTTTATTTAACATTTCTTTACGAATTTCATGCTTTATTTCAAAACGCAATTGTCCGATTTTCCAGACAGTAACCATCGTCCGAAACCGTTTTTATAAACATTTAGTCATAGTCCGTTATTTTACTATTATTTGATTTGTGTTAACATTATTATTCTGTTTTTCAACTTGGGGTCGCCAGACTAATAATACCAAAGATCCTTCTCATTCAATTGCCTCGGATTTAGCCTAATTTCGAAATAATGGACACATCTGAACTCTACTGAATAAGCACCATTGCCACATTGGATATTATGATACATACAAAAAGCCTACGAGTTGTTAAACTTGCGTTCTGCGACAACTTAAACGGCCACTCTCGCGTTTCCTGTGTCAGGCTTCACTTGGCAGAATAGCCGAAAGGTGAAAATTTTGTTAGGCTGTGTGATCCACATTTTAGGACAAATGGATTTTTGGCAATCTTTCCACTAAACTGCTTCCTTAATCTTTTTTACTATTGCTGCATTGTTTGCTGAAAGAAAGACTTCAGTGTTTCCATAATCTCGATAGACCGAGCTTAGGAATATTGTAATTTCTTACCGATATTTGCTGATAACTATTTGGATATTTGAATCCAACACATTGTATGCAGAATTCTTTTTGCTCAGAAAAATTACGAGCACAAACATCTAAGCTCTAAGAACTGTCAAACATCTTTAGTGGTTAATCTAATTTGAGATCTTAGGCTTTCTTTGTCATAAATGAATTTAGGATATTTACTAACTCTGGAAATTCGAGGAAACTATAAATCCTTTCCTTTGGATTTATACTATCACTTTTACAGTTCCCTTCTGAAATCCAGATAACTCTTGAGAGCCTCGTCAGAAATTAGTCAAAATAATCAACACTTTTGAAACTCATAGTTGATTGGCTAAGCAATCCCAAAATTAGTATCAAGAACAGAACTGTGCTACAGCTTCCAAACTCCGCTTTTCTTATACAACTAACGCGTCGATAGATACCAATACTTCCTTATTTAAGACACTCTTATTGTATGTTAGGTTTTATTGACTGAAAATTTATCGTTAAGCTAGTATTATAGATAAGCAGGCAAACAGCTTATTATTTGGTTCGTTTGATACTGCTACTATGTAAGGCAACTCATATAGAATAACACTAATCTATATAAACTTCACCTCGTTGCTATATGGTGCCAACGCTTTTTTGGATTCTATTTGTTTGCTGGAGCATTATCGATTTTGAATTTCTTGATCAACTCAGGGAAATCCTTGCTTCTCTTGAGGGTGACGATGAGCTTAGCCTTCTTTCCTCTTCTTGGGCCCTTTTCCTCAGCAGTTGGTGCAAGAGTAAGAGTCTCGATTTTTTGGATCGCGGTGTAGCCGTATCTGCTCAAAGATTCAGCGACTTTAACGCAAGTGGTGATGGCGTCGCCCAAGCCGTGAAGTTCAATGGTCTCGAAGTCCAAAAGGAAAAGTTTGGCGATGAATATATAGAATCCGGCGTCTTTCTTGGATGAAATTTGGACTTTGTTGTTTTCTGGCTTGATAAGCTTGTGTGCCTTTGCTCCTTCCATTGAAAGTTTCTTGTTTTTCGGTCTGCGGGTTTTAAACGGGAATAAAAGGAGGAATTCTCCTGATACTAATTATGCTTCTTTTTAATATACTTTATTATTATCTAAATCTGATATCAGAATATATGCGGGCTCCCAATGAGATATTTCCTTCGAAATTTGGAATTTAATGAGAATTTTTTGTGTAATATTTTTAATTCAAAAAAGGAACAGCTAGCGCTGCACTATCTGACTTATTAGAGACCGAAATAGTAGCTTCAAGGATAGCAACCCCTCACAATGAGGATAATTTCGAGTGTCATCAGCTTCAAGTGGAAATTACTAAAAACCGAAGTTAGGCGTCAACAAGCTGTATTCTTTCTGACTGTGGTGTGACTAGTTCGAAAGTATTTATCTTTCGTAGTTTCCCACATATAACATAGATATTTATTAAAGCTCGTGTGTGTTATCGACTTTGAATTTGGATTTCCGTTGTAAAATAATTAAATTGGCCAGAACCTTGTACTAAACACAACCCAACTCAAACCACTAAAACTCTCATGGTATCATATTTTTCCCTTGATGGTTACTGACAATATCCCAGCAAGACCAATCTGTTGATGATATGCTCAAGGCTCTCAACGACGAGAAGAAAGGAGTCTGTGGATACGTTATCTTCAATAACGATGGTAAGGATTTCTGCAGAAAATTATCGGAATGACCATTTGTATACTAGGCATTCCGATTAAAAGAGACGCTAAAAACATTACCTATGAAAAGTCAGTCCAATACGCCGCACTTATAACTGATTTATGGAACACAACGAAAAGAGATATTCAAAATACATCAAGGAATGCTGATGTATAAACTCAATTTGCTATGATGCATGCGATAATGTTACATATGTTGTGTAGAACACACTTGACTTGATCAGATTGAGGACAAAGATAGGCACAGAACTCATTGTTGCTCAATGTAAAAAATCATTATTTATTTGGTTGCTGATGTTTTTTTGTAACGGACTAGCTGGTGATTACACGATGGTTTGCATTCAGAATTGCAATCTTAAAACAAGAGACGAGAAACCTATCCAAGTGCAGGCGGATGCTCCTAAAGCTTAATAATTTCTATTTCGATAATCTCTACTCGTCACTCCTTTTTTATTGATTTTGCTTTTGGTTTTAAATTCAAGGATGCTAATCATTACAGTCTTGATCGTTAGAATGCGAATGAACCACTCTGCTTGACCATTAAAAAAAAAAAATCCATTTTTTTCAGAAAAATTAACAAAAGTTGGGCATATAACTAGTCTTTCCCTGATGTAGGTAGGCTACTAAAAGACTGGATAAGAGAGGAATTGTTTTTTTAAGAGTAGCATTGTATTATTGTACATGTTTTATTATTCCACAACGAGAGCTAAATGCTGTGTAATATTCATATAGTCTTTAAGACAAACAAGATTCATGAAAGCAATTCAAATTTCCCTTCGTGATAATTCAGTTCATTTGGATATCTAAGCAAACTTAAATAAAACAACACATAATAGATGTGGATCTACCCTACACAATAAAAAAACTATCGCGCAAGTCCAAGGGTTTAAATGATTTTGTCCTTGATTGCAGCCTGTGTTTTTTGAATCCTATCTTTATATTTGGCAGCTGTAACAGCCAAATTCTCTAACTTCGTCTCTGAGAGCTTGCTTGTCAAGGTAATCGAGTTATGATATTCCTGCATAAAACTAAAAAAGAGGAAAAGCCAGCCTTTAGAACATCGTGATCACTTGAAAAAATTACTCTTTATCATAAGATTGTAGTATTGAATAGATTTCGTCGTTGTTTTTCAAATCTCCCTTCACTCTAGCGATCACATGAACGTACATATGGTTAATTGAGTCATCAGTCTTGCTGTAATTCTTAAAAATCTCAGTCAAATAGGATGAACATGAATGCTCCTTACTTGAAAATAGACGGTTGTAGAAGATGCTTCATGAAATTTCTCGATTTCATCGCTTAAGAATTTGATAGTAAGCGAAAGGTCAAAGATTTCTGGCGGTTCGAGATCACGGAAGTTTCTGACTTGGCGCTTGGGGACAATCAAGATATCTTTCGAAAATTAGAGGAGCTTGAGTCGAATCTGTTTGGGATAGTTACGTCCAGGAAGCCTTGTAACGAGAGGAACCATCGCATAAACATGCTCTTTTTGGTAAAAGACACATCTAGCAGGAATTCCCATGTCTCCGAGTTTAAAAGCTGGTGATGGACTCGCTATCATGCTTGAGTATATCTCTTTATTGGTGTGTATCTGTGTGAATATATTGAATTATGATATCTAATAATTTATTTACTAAGCGAGCGAGGAAATTTTCAGAAAGTTCTGATTGGGCTTGCAAGGAGATACTAAGCGAAGGTCTTATGGGATGTGAAACTGACACGTCATACGGAGATTTCGTCGATCAATAGAATTTTTTTGTAGGTCTCATTAGAAAGTGAAAAGTTCTCTTCACTGACGTTTCTAAGTGCATATCTTGTTCATTGACATTTGAGATTCTGAATAGGATCCTTGCTTTTGGAGGCGTTGAAAAATTGCATGTTTTATAGTGGCCATCTTGATTTATGCGTTTGATCACCACGTATATTTCACTTTGAATGGAGACATAATGTCCGATTTTCTCGGAGTGTTAGCCAAACGAGGTCGCCTTTACAGCTATGACTCTTTCATGAGTCTTAATTCTAAGCTTAAAGGCAAACCAATCCATTGTTAAAATAATGCTTACATTCGACTTGTATACATATTTTCGGATATGCGACAAAGCTTTTTGCTGATTCTTTTGAAATAAGATGTTTCACGTTCGATACCTCACAACGTTTCTCAGAAGATTATTGGCGGCATTTAACATTCTTTTAGTTTTTTCATATCATCTACAAAGAAGCATTGTGATAACATCATACCCTCAAGAGACCAAGGCTTTCAATATTAACGGCTTTGCTAACAAACAGCCTTTAGAGAGACGGTTGAACTGAAAAATCCTCATTAATGGCAAAAAGTATTAACGTTGATATACATGATACTGGCAAATAGATTGATATAAAAGTATTAGTCTGTTGTGAGTCGCAATTCAGCGCTTTTTTTTCCTCTTTCTCATTCATGAGAAGTCTTAAAACCGAATGCTGTCATCATTCACTGATGACTTTGCCAACTACGACTCACCTAAGCATCAATTCGAGATCGACCTCGTTTCTGCAGCGCAGATCGAGTCTCTCACTTGCCATTTGCCTTACGTAAAGACATCTTATATAAACCGAATAAAAGGATGTCTAACTCATTTTATAACAGCCCAAACTCTTAGTAAGATCTCTGTTTTATTTTCCAGGCATAAAAATAATTATTAGTTCGTATATCTATTCTCAATAACTGACTCAATCCTAAAACAGCCTCTGTTTAAAACAAACGCCTTTCCTTGAAAAAAACCATATTGCCGTTACTTCCAAAAGTGCCTTAGAGCTACAGATCCATTCATCTTGTAGAAAAAACTCAATTAGCCAGTTCTAGGCCTTCCGAATTAGCAGCTCCAACCACTGAAATGACGTGGACATGAAATTATATATCACAATTTTTTTCTTTTTAAACTCGATTTTTTAGCGTTTGAATCTCCTGTTTGGCGCTCACGGAAGACTCACAGGCGAATTTCTCTCTTTTCATGCCTTCAGAGGAGTACCTTACATTGCTATATTTAAAACAGGTTTTTTCATGTGATCTTGCCCGTCATGAAATTACTAGGAAACTTTTTTTCTACATCATTATTGCCATTAAAATGAAAATTTTCACTCAAAATGAGCTGGCATATCTAACAACAAATATCGATGCACGTTTTAACTTTTAATTCAAAGCGTTATCCCATTTCAAAATATATAATCCAAATAACTTTTTAATAGCAGAAGTCAATGCTTTATATAGACAAGTTACTGTTTGGCTCGGAATCCGAAGAGAATCTGGGCCAAGGTCCTCGTATAGAATCCAAACGAGAAGTCGAGCAGCCGGAACGCTGGGTGGTAAAAAATTTGAACGTTAATCAGCGGTTGACTTTTGATAACTCATTTTCAGATTGAACTCGCTAAGGGCGAATCTACTTTCTTCAGAGAGAACCCACGCAATAAAATAAGGATCAAGAAACACAATGTAACCTTTTTATGAGGGGATTCTTGAATTGACCGCCTAAATATAGTTCTTCTCCTTCTGGCCGAAGATCCTCATCAAAAACTTACTCAAACCTGGAAATCTGTTTATGTTCGCTGTCCTACTCATCATGCTCATCAATCCAGACTTATCTCCATACTACAGGTAATGAATGAGTTATTAAGTAGACTAAATTGACGTTTTTTTAAAAAATAGATGGATTGTGATCTTCCCTCTGGGCATTTATATACTTGTAAACGCTGCTAAGGAATGGTTCCTCGATCATGTCCGTCAGAAAGAGGAAGATATTGTGAATGACCAGTTCACAAGGGTATAATATAACGTTTTTAGAAGGCCTTCTAACTGATTCTGTTAGAAAATTGAGAAAGGGAAGAATGTAATGGTCGAAGACAAGTACCGTTGGAAAGACCTCGAGGTATGCTCTCCTATAGACCTCTGTTATTCAACAAACCCTCTTATCATAGGTTGGTTCGATCATTCAACTGAAAAGAGATGAGATCTGCCCAGCGGATATCTTAGTCCTCGACTCAAATCTCGTCAAGAACAGAGACAATGTTTGTTACGTTGATACTCAGCTTGTTGACGGTCAGACTCGCTATTCCAGAAAGAAGGCTACAAGTCTCACAAAACGTAAGCTCTAATTCTTAGTGATAACCCAACTGACAAAATTCTGGCGTAGGCGAGAAAACTCTTGTCGGAAACGATGATTTCACTGAACAAAAGAAGAGACTTAACGGAAGACTCGAGTACTCTGCTCCCACCAGAGCCCTCGACGTATTCGAAGGATATCTCAAGCTCAAAAAAGACCCTAAGCCAGAACATTTGTCCATCGATAACCTCATCCTCAGAGGCTCGATTCTCAGAAACACTGACTGGTAAAGATTCAGAGTTTGCGTCCTGAGCTTAACCTCTTTTTTTTTTTCCCGATTAGGGTTTACGGTATTGTTGTTTACTCAGGACACAGCACCAAATACATGCTCAATTCAAATTACACTGGCACCAAAACCTCTTATTTCGACAGACACACTAACCTCTACCTCGCTTGGACCATATTCTTCGTGCTCTTGCTCTCAGCTGTCTCTGTCATCGTCTACAGAGCCAGAAGCTCGGATCTCAAGCAAATTCTTCAGTTGGACACGATCGAAAGCGGACTTAAATTCTTCTCGTACATCATCCTCTACTCTCCTTTCGTCCCTATCTCGCTCTATGGAACATTGGACTTGATTGCCCTTATCCAACGCTACCGCGTGCATAAGAAATTCCAAAAGGAAGCTCAGAAAAACCCAAATATGAGCCTTCAAGTGCTTAATCCAGACACGCTTCCTAACCTCGGTCAAGTTTCATACGCCTTAATCGACAAGACAGGAACTCTCACTACCGGTGATTTCAAGGTCCGTAGAATCATAACGACATTCAAGAATTACAATTTTGATGAGGATATCACCGCAAAACTGCATCTGACTGTGAAGACCAGAAACGAAATTGGCTCAAAGAATATGGACACCAAGGGAGGTCCATTGACTGAGCAAGACGAAGAGACCATTAAGAAATACGGCCACAGAGGAAACTCGTTAGACGCTTCAGTTGATATCAACTTTGCTGTTAACGACGAAGGTGAGCACTACTTCGTGAACACGGATATTGGTGAACTGAAATTCAAGGAAGAGCTCGAGGCGAGATATCTCGACACTGACGTTCATCAACACACTGGTGACATTGTGATCACTCAAGGCAATGAAGCAGCTCCTCTCTTGAAGGACAGAGCTGATGCGAACAGACTCGCCACTGGAAAGCTCACGAACATCATCACAAACAAAGATCACGCTCCAGTCCCATCCAATGAAAAACCTCAAGTTGCTGACCAAAGAACAATCAATGGAAACTTGCTCAGCAGACCTTTCGGCACTGAGGACTTCATGGTTGACCTCTCACATTCAGAACAGACTCTGAAGGACTTGAGCGAAGGACTGGCTCTCTGCCACTCATCAAGAACTCGTTACATCAATGAGACATCTCAATACAGCTTCGAGTCCGTCAATCCTGAGGAAGTTACTCTTCTCAAGCTCGCTAGAAGCATGGGATACGAATACGAGTACTCCAACAGACCAGACAACCCATCTCTCTACACCGTTAAGGTCAATGGAAAGCAGGTCTCATACAACATCCTCGGTGTCAATGAATTCTCCTACAAGAGAAGAAGACAATCAATCTGCATCAGAGAACCAATGAAAACTCAATCAGACCCTGCGATTCTCTACGTGAAAGGTTCAGACGCTTCAATGAGGGACAGAATTGCGTTTACTCAATCAGAACTCGATGTTTACAACGGCATCATTGAAGATAACAACGCTAAAGGTTTCAGAACAGTTGTTATTGCCAGAAAGCGCATGACTGCTGAAGAAGGAAACGACTTCTACAAGAAGTACCAAAACTACAAAGGAAGTCTTTATAGCCAAGAGGACGGCCTCGAACAGCTTGCTGACGAAGTCGAAAACAATCTCGAATTGCTCGGTGTTATTGGACTCCAGGACGAACCAAGACAAGGCGCAAAGCAATTTTTGGACGAATTGAGACGCAGTGGCATCAAAACCTGGATGGTCACTGGTGACTCCATGGAACAAGCTGTTTCTTCAGGATACCTCTTTGGTTTCGTCGATGACAAGCACGAAACTTACTACATCAACCCTGGCACCCCTAATGAAGTCAGAGTCCAGGTGAGAAACATCCTCGCTCAGATCAAGAGAACCTTCGATGAAAGAGAGGGCAAAACTGCCGTTAACTCCAGCGGAAAGACTCTCAAATCCCTCAAGACTTCCATGGCTAACAAGAGATCTATCGGAGGAAAGGACAGAGAGTTGTTCAAGGGAACCATCGTGCTCTCAGGCGAAGCTTGGAAGGTTATCCTCGCTGATCAATACCTTTACAGCAACTTCTCATTCATCGCATCCATCCTGGGAACGATTGTCGCTCACTCTATGACTCCTCTCCAGAAGAAGAAACTCATTCTCATGATCAAGAGCAGAATCGTGAAACCACACACTGTCATGGCTGTCGGAGACGGTTTGAATGACACATTGATGCTTCAAGCAGCCGACGTCGGTATCGAAATCAGCAGTTTGAGTCTCCTCAAGCATAAACACACCCTCAACGCTGGTGATATCAAGGTTACTGATTTCGCTCCATTGAAAGAGCTCATGCTTGTTGACGGAAGGAACTTCTCCAATAAAATGCAACAGATTGTCACCTTCATGTTCTACAAGTCATACTTGATTGCTCTCCCACTCTTCTACTTCAACTGGTACAGCAGCTTCACCGGCACGGCCTTGTTCGAGTCGATGATGATTTTCCTCTATCCTTTCCTGTTCACCTTCCTCCCAGTCATCGTCTTCGGTGCTATGAGATCCCATGAATCCGAGCTCGTCCTTAGACACCTCCCAGGCCTTTACGTCGACGGAAGAGTCCAAAGACTCAGAGCCGACAGAAAATTCATCTTCGACGCGATCGTCAAGTCTTTGATTCACTCCGGAATCACATTCTATCTCACAGTCTACTGCGTCCACAACTCCCTCGGAAGAGACGGCAAAGACGCTGAGTTCGAAATCATGATGTTAGTGCAATACTACGCTATTGTCACAATCGCCACGCTCGACGTAAATTACTTTAAACTCTTCGTTTTTCTTAATTCATTTTAACTAGGCAACTCTTCTCTTCAGATCCAAGCTAAAGAGATGGTCTGTGCCTCCAGCCCTCTTCTCATTAATTGTGTTGCTATGCTACATCTTCATTAACGAAGCCGCCCAATTCGTCAAATCGACATACACTGGCTCCACAAGACATGTGTTTGACCGCGCTCCTTCAGTTCTCGTTATGGTGTTTGCGATCTTATCCAGCTTAGGAATCAGCTATCTGATCCGCGACCACTTGTTCGTCAAACTCTTCCAGACTTTCTATGAACATTTCCGTGACTATTTCGTTGGAACGCAATCTAAATCCAGCAGACCTCTCGACAACAATGTCATCTTAGGTCAAGGAGAGACTGTCTTGAAAAAGAATATGGAAATCGCCTCGATTGTGAACTCTGCCTACATCCAAAACGAAAATATGGACTCACTCGTTCATGAAAGTAACATATTCTCAGTGACATTGGAAGTAATGCTTTGCTTTAGTGTTAACCGCTGCCGATTTCAGCAACTCTGAGTTGGGAATGAACCGCTACACACTCAAGTTCCAGAACAAGAAGCACGAAAAGAGATACAGACGCCTCGTTGTCTTGACCAATTTGAACTTCATCAGATTCGCCTATTACCTCTTGCTCGCGATCTTCTCTGGTTACATGATTGGAGAGGCAGTCATTAACGAGGACGCAAGACTCTGGATCGTCCGAGTCGCTTTTATCGGCGCTTTCTTCGTAGCTGGGTTCATCCTCTGCACTAAATACGTTCATAGAAAATACAATCTCGTGGCATTCGGGGTAATAACCTAACATTTCTAAATAGCTCTAATATCGCTTTAATAGCTCGTCGCACTTGTCTTCGCATTCAAGATCCTGAATGACTGGCTCAGAGCCCATGATACATCTCTGTCAACCGCTTTAATGGCATTGATTACTGTGACGAACTTCAACATCCCAATCGTCTTGTTGATCGCAGCCAATGCCATTCATCTGATCGACTGGATTGTGAGGTAACCCATCATCAGAGTTGACCAGATTGAATAACCGCTTTTTCTTTAGAATTATTATCTACTATGTCGTGGATTACCCATTGAGTGCATTACCAAACTCCAACATCATGACCATGTACGTCACATTCTCACTTATCCTCCTCGTTTTCTCGATTACCGCTGTTGCCCTCTACATCGGATTCAACGTAAGTCACAAATATCCTCATTATTTGCTAAGTTTGATGATATATCTAGCACGAGAAGCAGAAACGTAACGAATTCCTTGCCAACACCAACCTCGAGGCCACTCAACAGAAGAATGGCGATATCCTCTCAATGCTTGTACCTAAGTTCGTCAAGGACAAGCTCGACAAAGGTCAGAGAACCATGGCTGATGACCAAGGTGAAGTCGCTGTTCTCTTCGTGTACCTTTATCAATTCGACACCATCGTAAATGCCGAGAGAATGAACATCGTTGCGATTTTGGACTCGATCTTCAGAGAGTTCGACAAGATCTGTATCTCTAACGGAGTTCAAAAGATCGAGGTAAGCTCAAGCATCTAGAGTTGATTCTTATACAATCATTACAAATTAGACTGTCATGAACACCTACATGGCTTGCGCAGGTCTTAAGAGCTGCGAATACAACGTGAATAAGAAATTACTCGAAATTCACCCAGTCCAGAGATTGCTTAACGCCGCTTTCCAAATGAGAGAATTCATGGATACTGTCACTTACGGTTTGGAAGGAAAGCCCATCAAGATCAAAATCGGTATCAACTACGGTCGAGTTATAGCTGGTGTTATCGGATTCCACAAACCTCAATTCTCTCTCATCGGTGATACCGTCAATACTACCAGCAGAGTCTGCTCCACTGGTCTCGTCTCCAGAATCACCATTTCCGACGCAGCTTACGTGCATGTCAAGCGCTCTGAATATCACTTCGCACAAAGAGTAGTCCCTGTAATCCTAGCAATTATCTCCTCCGAATTCTCATGATTTTCTCTGTTAGGCCAAAGGAAAAGGTAATATCGTAACCTGGATTGTCGAGAAGACTGTCGCTAAGAAAAACAAAATTAACCAGAAATTCAGAGCGATTATCATGAGTAATTTATGCGCCACTCAACGCTGTTCTAAATGTTATCACTAACCAGAACACAAGAAGCTGATTCACGAGATGTTCGAAGATTTGATGAAGTCTACCAATGCGCAAATGAATGTGATGCAGACAATCTCCGATAAAGAAAACGTCACTATCAAATCTGCAAAAAATAGAGAGGCACTCTTCGAAAACATCAAGATGGATGCCATAGAAATCAAGAAGAGAATCCTGGAACAAATCAACAACGAGGAGAAACAAGTGAAAGATGAAGACAGAGCCTCCATTGTCAAAGAGGTTGACGATCAGTACGAAGAAGATAAAATCGACCTTGGAAACGAATTGCTCAGACCTAACAAGCTCTTCTTGACCTTCTCCAAGGAGCAAAGAGTGAGCGCTGAAGAATTCGTTGGCTATCAATTCGATCAAAACAGATACTTCAGATTCATTTGCAACACGTTCCTCTTCGGAGTTTTCTTCGTTCAAACTATCGTCTTGATCGCAGCGAGAGACGACCTCGGCAAAGACTTGGCAATACTGATTAACAGAGGAGTTTTCATGGTCATCCTGCTGATTCTCTTGATCTTCAAGCGCTTCGTGAAAAGAGCCTTGACCTTCGTCTGGACCTTGCTCTACATCTACGGAATGATCATTTGCGTCCAACAATTCTACCACTCGAAGGATATTCTATACGGAGAGTCATACGCTGAAATCGAACTCATCGAGTTAGCCTTCCTCTATTTGGTATGCACGAACTGCTGCGGCTTGAGCTTCGTCATGGCATTATTCTTCACAGCCTGTGCGATTATCATCTGGATGATCGGTTACGGTCTGGCATCTGCGCTTACACTCGGAAACTGTTTCTTCTTCTTCACGTTTATCCTCTTCGGTTTGGCGCAAGTCTGGATCAACCGTAATGGAGAAATCAAGAGCTACAATAACCTCCTCATCAGAAATTACAAAACAAACGAACAAGCAGGCCTCGTCAGCCAACTTCTTCCAGCCCATGTAACCCAATGAGAGTTTACTCCTTTGCTAATAGTTTTAATTTAACTAGGCTGCTGAGAAATACTTCAATGATCCAAATTCCAAATACGACATTCTCGATATTTTCGAAGAAGTCACTTTGCTCTTCGCTGACGTTGCTGGATTCACCGCGTACTCAGCGAACGTCGAGCCAGCTCAAGTTGTTGAAATGGTGTCTGCGCTCTTCACGAAATTCGATAAACAATGCGTTAAGTTCGACTTATATAAAGTTTATACTATCGGTGATTGCTACGTTGCTATGGGCTTCATTAACAAAGACAAGCGAAATCCTGCAAGAGAAGCTCATAATATGTTGCAAATGGCCATGGAGATGGTAAAGATCATCGAGAGAACTAGAGAAGAAATCAAATTTAACGAGCTGAATATGAGAATAGGAATCCACACGGTATTTTAAAACTTGACATTGTTAGGATTGCTCATTTGTTTATTTTTTGTAGGGTACGTTGGTCGGAGGTATTACAGGTACTGATATCGTGCGATATGATATCTATGGCCCAGATGTCTCAATTGCCAATAAGATGGAGTCTGAAGGAGTGAAAGGGTACATTAACGTTTCTGAAAGAACTCGCTTCTGGCTTGAGAAGGCAGCTCCTGGGGCATATCGCTTCGAGCCTCATACCACAGTAGAATCGTTTGATAGAGCGATTTCCAGCTTCTTGGTGTTTGAGAACCCCGTTGCGGAAGATGGTACCAAACAAGAATAAAGAAAAACATTATTAGCATAAGAATATTTGACGAATATGGCTTAGTATTCATTTTTAGGCATGAAGTTAAAAAAGAAAAAGCTTCTTATAATGTTTGCAATTGTTCGCGATTGTGAAATTTTATGCCTTTTCTATTATATTTTGATAAGGACCCAGCTAAAATAAATTCAAAATAAAAGCTATATATTACATAAAACTGAAAATGAAAGACGAAACGTGCAGTTTCTGTAACGTAGAATTGAGAGTTTTTGTATATTATTGGGAAAATTTGATTTAGATTTCAAACCAAAGCAAAATTTAACAAGAGTAGGGACGGCCTTTTAGTTCATTGCTATAATTTGGTCCTTTAAGAGTTTGTAGAAAAGAATTCCTATTGAAACAAATAGCCTACTTCCTCTGTATGAATTATTTCTTTTAAATCGAAAATATCGAATTATGTACTGCTTTATCAGTGTTTTAATCCAAAGATAACACCTAACTCATATTATGATTTAATAGTTCTTTAAATATTTTGCATAGGCTCGGATGGATGCATTCATGCTTTTTCCTCCCCGTGTTATTTTTTGAAGTGTCAATTTTTTATATAAATGCTTGGTTCCGAACAGAACCTCAAGAGAGACAGCATAAAATTTCTCATAAATATACTAGCCTAAAATCAATTTTAATTCTTGTCTAACAAGTAAAAGCACTAAATCTAAATAAAAATACTGTTATTATCTTACTTTTAGAAATAAAAAATAGAGCGAAATGGCAAGGTCATTTATTCTTGTGTGCATATCCAGCAAAATTTTTCCTATGGAAAGTAGGACCTCTGCTGACTGGAGCCTTTGGCTCTTTGTTTGTTGTTGTATTTTCAGTCTGAAGATTATTCTTCAATAGCATTGGAGAAGGGCTTCTTGAGCTATTTTTCTGCTTGGGTTGAAGAACATTCACTTGGCGTTCTCGGATTGTAACTTGACGACATGCAAAGAAATCCATGCCATTAGGTTTGATAAATTCTCTATCAAATATAGAAAGAGTCTTCCTTGACTGCTCATTTGTTTTTCCAAGAGAATATCCTCGAGGTTTTCTGGAATCAAGAGAGGTCATCGGTTTGGAATCTTTTGGAGGGTTCTTCTGGGGCCACTTCTTTTGATGTGGCTTTCCTACATAATACTTCGACCTCTGTGGAATAGTACTAACAGAAAACCACATCAATGGAATTTCGAGGAGTATAATTTTACTCAGTTTTTAAGTGATCTGGTGTCCGTGGGATTAATTTTCCATTTGGCATTCTAGCAGGAGAACTATATCCCCTTGATTGAGACCCCAGCTTTAGGCCAGCTCCCGAAAGGTCATTTGAAATGTCGAGATGGGAATTTTCCAGGGTCACATTAAGGCTACGATGGTTTTTCGGATTCCCTCTATGCTCTCCTCTTGAAATTACATTTCGACGAGGATGTCGTCGCTCATTGCATTCTTCTAATGGAAATAATTCATTTGCCATGTTATTTTGCGGAAATTCAATCTCAGTATTGACTTTTTGAACTTCTTGAGCGATACTTGTTTCGCTAAAACATAAAAAACATCAACACCTGTGAAAACAAGGTAATCGAACCTTTTTCCTATGGTGTCATATGTACACTTTCTCTTTGCAGGGCTGTATAGGTTAATATTGAGAGTATCATTATCATGATCGGACTTCGAGCACTCGTTGTTATTTATTAACGACGTATTAAATGTGGTCCTTAAATATTGGTGGTAAAAATGCTTAGGCTGTAGTTTCGTTCCAACTGGATTCGATTCAAGCATGCTTTGATTTGTGGAATAATCCATTTGGGCAATCTGGACACTCGTCTTTGGTCGATCATGTAATTTAGGAAGATAGTTTGTTGATCTTGGTTGTTTAACTGATGACTCTTTGGAAGGAGTCCTGATGCGAATTGCATTGTAGCCTCTTGGACAACTAGTTGCTCGAATCTGATGATCAGTTGTAGGAGGTCTATTGGAGGGGAAAGCATATGTCTCATTGTTGATCTCTTGGGGTACATTATTAGCTGAAGCAAGCCTATTTCTCATAATTGTCTTCGATCTTTCTTGAAAATATGAAGGCCTTTTTGTTTTTTCCTGAATTTTGATATCGAAGGAACTGTCGCGAGCCTTTTCCGTTTTTTTCTTGTTAAGTCCAAATTCTTTGGAGAAAGAATTTTCTCTCACATATTCGAGGTCTATCGGAGAACAATCTTCAGCGCTCAAAGTCCCCTTAGATTTCACGCTCGGCTTTTCTCTATTAAACTTCTGTTCTGCTTGAATGTTATTATTATTTTTGTAAGCGTTTTTGCGATAATAATTCGAAAAATGTTTTGGATTCTCATTTGCATCGATGATTGCAGCATTTGTATCATTCGACGTGCTATTGTTCCTGAGTGCTAAAAAAAATGCATTAGACTATTTTCAGCTAAATACGAATCGAATTACTTTTGTTTCTTTTGGGGCTTGGCTGAATGAATAAAGGCCCATCAAAATTCTCTGTATTAATGGTTGCCTGTGACTTTCCTCCATTTCGCAAATGCTTCTTCAATAATAAATAGTACCTTGATTCACAGAGAGTGATTAGTGGTTGCAGGTCGCTTGACTTACATTGTCGTAATATGATTATAACAGTTAGAATCGATAGCTTCCTCAGCATCTTCTAGTTGGTAACCAAACTGAGCAAGCTGCTTTACCACCTCGTAATCAATCTTATTAAGCAATGAATCATAATCCCATTAATTTTTTTCCTTACCGGAATCTTATGTAGCCCGACAACAACGCCCTGCAGTTCTCTCCCTGACTCGCCTCTATTCATCCAAGGATGTCTTCGAATGTCCTGGGTTGTGTAGCGTCGAGCAGGGTTAATATTTAATATCTTCTGTATCAAATCTCTGCACTCCGCCGAAACATACCCAGGTATCATGTACTCACCATTAATTATTTTCTTAAAAAGCTGACCAGTGTTCGAATCCTGTAGATTGTTAATGTGATGCTCGCAAAAAATATATTAATTTACTTCAAACGGTAAGTATCCACAGACAAGAGCGAATAAAATGATCCCACAACTCCAAATATCTGCTTCTAAGCCTTTATATTTCATTCCTGCAATCATCTAATGGTGAAAACTTTATTTCTCATGAGACGTCTTTGAATTAACCTCTGGTGCTGCGTAACTTGGGGATCCGCAACTAGTTTTAAGCAGCTCTCCATCACTGTAAGTGTTACTCAGTCCAAAATCAGCTATTTTAATGCAGTTATTCTCATCTAACAGCAAATTCTCTGGTTTAAGATCCCTAGCGTGATAGGTTCATATTGGCTAGAGAGGTAATATCTCACCTGTGAGCGATATTCATTTTATGAAGATATTCAACACCAGAGATGATCTGCTGGAAAAAATGGACAGCTTCTAATTCTTCCACTCTTTTTTTAGCGTTTATATAATGAAATAGTTCTCCTCCGCCGACATATTCCATCACCAACAAAATTTCGTCTACGGTTTCAATAATCTATTTGAAAATTAGATTATTACGTATGATACTGAAGGATGGACCTCATATAGCTGCACAACATTTGGATGGCGTACTAGCTTGAGTATCTTCAATTCCCGTGCTACTCTCTCAAAATCTGATGGCTTCGTCATCTTGGTTTTTTTCAATATTTTAATTGCGACCTGTTCTTCAGTTGAGATATGGGTGGCCACCTTTACCTTGCCAAAGGTACCTTGGCCTATTGTTTTTCCTGTTGAAACATATTATTCTAATGAATCACATGGAATTAATAGACCAAGCAAATAGCGGCCATCTAATAGAGTTTTGTCCCTGTAATCTCCACTTGTTAGTGGTTTTGGATGGAAAGAATCTTGAAATTCTGATGTTATAATTGAAGTTCGGTGAGACAAGTGGGAAGGGAGGGGGCTTGTCTCAATTTGGGCTTTTCGGTATTGTCGTTCTTTTGTGTGAGTAGGGGACATACCTTTTATTTGTTATTTATTGGATAAGTAAATTTAATTTTGATTCAGGTTCAACCTTACTTTTGAATGGATGAGGAGCTAAACTCAAAGAAATTCCTCCTAGGGGCTAAAGGTTTGGAAGAGAAGGAGCCAGTCATCTAGAGTTTTTAAAGTCGATGAATTGAGGGAACATAGCTCAAAATATCATTTTTTGCGAAATATTATTACTAATTCCTTTGGTAGTTGAGGTAGTGGAGGCTAAGACTCATTGATTTCTTTCGCTATGAAAACTTTTTATCCTCAGAAATGAGACTTAAGAAACAGCACAAAATATTGGTTCTATGTACAAATTGTCTTTTTAACTGAAAAAAGATTGAATATTCTCCTTAACGAACAATAGTTTCATAGATTCCTCCCTCTTTGTTATCTGCACTGTACTGACAGCGTTGTAAAGTTTACATGCCATTTTTCAATTTAAATTGTTCTCTTAAGCTGAAAAATATGAAATGTAAAGGAGCAATGATTGGTTTCTAACAATATGATCGTTTTATCAAATGAATTGAAATGAATTGGCTTTTCGGGGACTTTAGAAGAAGTCATCAACCTATTTTAGGTTTTTGTTGATCATCAGAGTCGAAGTAGCTGATTTGAAGTATATATAGCTTGACGGCTTTATAAACAATAATTTAGGAATTTATTTGAAAAAAATATTTAGATTCCAAATTGGCAAATCTTTTTCCTCTAAAGAGCCAGCTGCCACGATGAATCTCCGTTAATAAAGAAGTTCTAACTCTCTTTCGAGAGACGTTTGAAGTGAAGATAACTAAAAACAACTTCATTGCAAAAGATGAAGTGGTTTTTCTAAAGCATCAGGACAATCTGAATATCTCACTGCTTCAAATGGAAGCAATCCTCCTGAGAAGCAACACTCTGGATTGCCTCTTATTGGTAGCCAAAGCCGCTTCGAATCAATCAAGGAAGTCAGAGAATGACAGAGACATAGTGAAGAGGTAAACTAATTTTTGTCTATCATTCTTTTTGCTTCTGCTTTCTCTTGATGTACGGACTCCAATGAAGCTTCGGTGCTTTTTCATAGTACGCGCAGCCAACCAGAGATCCAAGATCGAAGCTAACAGCACATCTGACTCTGAGAATTGCTTTAATCAGTCTCTTGGATTAAGTCTGCTGTTACAGTTAGCTTTTTCTTTCGAATTTTTCAATTCAAATAATTCGACCATTCCTAACCCGTGGTTTGATTAGGAACGGCTTTCGCTTCTTTATTCAAATGTGACCATTTCCAGAAGACAATGAAGAAGACCTTACAGGAATTATTTGAAAGAATACCAAGATTATTTAAAACTAATTCACGAAGTTCATTGTTGAATTATCAGTGCTTTATGTTTTATTTCTATTGTGATGAAGTGTTATTTATAACCCCTACTTATCCTCATACAAAAATAACCTGAAAATGGAGTTTTCTTGTAGGAAATCATGATTGAAAATTTTCCTTAAGTTAGCCAATCTTATCGAAGAGAACAGATGTTAAAATCTTCTGTCTCATCAAGGAGGAGGTAGAGTACTAAATCACTTCAATTTATTTAGAGTTAGTTATTTGACTTCACAGAATTTCAAGTTCAGATGAAGAGGCTGATTGATTATTGGTTAAATTTGCTGAGAGAATATGTCAATCTGTTGTTGTTTGTTGTGATTTGTTGTGATTTGTTTTTTATTGTTGTTGTTTCTCTCTCTCTGGCTGCCTAATACTCATACTATGTTCTCATTATCA
>ENA-UOTZ01000256-UOTZ01000256.1-compost-metagenome-genome-assembly--contig:-NODE-256-length-44638-cov-11.248760_pt1 | contig 44638 bp, 37 predicted proteins | sample MGYA00238144_ERZ746983 | MGnify/ENA primary metagenome ERZ746983 (study PRJEB28759, sample SAMN06268863) | compost metagenome | isolation source: single cell | place: USA: California, Emeryville, Joint...
ATGAGTTTGGCTCAGCTGACAATGACTAAAATTCTTATCCTATTATGGGTTGCTGCTTGTCTGGCTTCTGGATTCAGTAGAAAGTACGAGGACAACCAGGACATTAATTTAATTCGGAATTCACGCGAAGCGAAGACAGTATTACAGGTAGGCCACAAATTCCGAAGATAAAGCAGATACGGATGCAGATAAGCGAGTAAATCAAGCTAACTTCAGAGAGTCAGATGCAAACAAGAGCTTGCTATAGAAACTTTGATTTTAGATGGATGGTTCGTTTTTCAAGAGCTTGGGGTGATAAGGCTATAAGTTGAAAAAATAAATATGCTTATTTTGAAAGTTATTCAATGATTGGTCAGTAAATATTTCGGAAAAGTTTCATCTCGATAAGGTTGCTTGGTTGAGAAATGCAAGGGATAATTCGCAATGGAAAGAAGGAGAAGTGCTCTTTTTGAGTAGTACTTCTGAAGAGAATATTTACTAACTAGCTTTTTTGTGATTGTTCCACGTTTATTTCGAAAGTATTAATAGTAAAATAGATTATAAGATTCAGATAATCACATATTGCATTTACTCTAACTAAGACGTTTTTTGAGTTATTAACGAATCGAAATGAACTGAAACATGAGAAAATGGCTTGATAAGTCTTCTCGACTTTGAAAACTCTTGGCTGCCTTAATTAGAATAAGTGCAAATTTTTTCAATTTCTTTCAATTTTGGTTTTTTAATCAGAGATTCCTATATTTGTTGGCGAAAAACCTAGTCGATTTCTAGCAGTCGAGCAAAATCCCAAAATATGAGTAAACGTGAAACAGAAACGTCCATCTAGAATCTTATGAAGCCGGCCTAAGTGGTGCTTACATAAGATAGTTCTAGAACAAACATCCATGTAGCTAGGCCTGGCTTAAAATAATTTTCAATAGTGTATTTCATATAAAATCTTACTTGGTCTCGATTGATCTTAACGAGTACTAAAAAAATCGCATGATCCGCTTGGTGCAATTAATTGCATGCTATTCTAGTTCTGAGCCATGTTGGTAATTCAAAATTTTAATAAAATTGTGAAACAGCTTGAATAATAAGTATAGCAAATTTAGTTGCCAGGTTCTAGGTCTTACTCCCCATCAAACAATCTTAAAAGGAGGTCCTTTTTAGGCAAGATTGTCTCATTCACTCTTTACTTGATGATGTGCAGGGCCTAAATAACTATCCATGAATAAGAGATATTGTCACCCTCACTAGGACAGTTTGTAAACTAACTTAAGTTTTAACTGTAAAAGATTCTGTTTTGATTTAGAAGTATAATAGTGAAGCAAAATTAGCAATTTCTCTCTCTCTCGCAAAGCTTGCGCAATCCAGATATTCTTTGATGCGCTTCAATCAAAATTTGAGGAATCTACACTGAAATTGGACAATAAGTTAAAATAATCTTCACACTAACATTTCTATAGATTCATCATTCTCTTCCAATATGCTATGAAGATAAAATTCTCGATAATTTTAACGTATTTAATTAGGTATTATTGTTATTCTAATTTGTTTTCCAAATTGAATTCTCATGATGAGTCAGTCTCATCAATAACTCTGATCGCATTCAGGATTACAAGGTAAGCATCTCCCTTGGCCTTCATCATATTCTAATCCATAAGAACACTTGGAGCAGGTAGTTGAGTTTTGACAGCTTTCACAAAATGGAATGCAACGACTGCATCCATCATTTGCATTCAAATAAGTCCCTTGAGAACATTTCTGACATGCATAATTATTCGTACATGTATCACACCCTGCACTACATGGGAGACATTTATTCTTTTGTAGATAGCTTCCAGGACGACACGCGTTGCATTGGGTGACGCTTTCATCACAGGACATACAATTTGGATGTATCTTCGAGCATGGTAGACATTTATCGTTACTTAATGTATAGCCACTCTCGCATGAGGTGCAGATTTCAAAAGATTCGCAAGATTTGCATTCGCTAGGACAGTCTTCACAGGTTCCTGTTTCCGCTAAGAGGTAATATGCTCTGTATGCATTTTGCTCACAGATTTTACAAGTCGTAGCACTCGCACAAGTCTCGCAAGCACGGCCACAGAAAACGCAACTGGAACTATTTACGAGGTAGTACCCACCATTACATTCAGAACACACTCCTTGTTCAGTGCATTTTGCACAGCCAAAAACTCCACAATCAACACAATTTGAGCTATTTGCTAGATAGTATCCACTTGCACATTCAAAGCACACCTCTTGACTGGTGCCTTTTGTACACCCATCACCACAATTTACACAATTCTTCTTTGCATTGAGAAAGTATCCAGGAGAACAAACATCACAAGTGTCACGATCACTGCACTTTAGGCATTTTGAAGGGCAAGATCGGCATCTCTGGCTCTGGGTGTCCATAAAACACCCTGGCTTGCATTGGCTCAAGCAACTTTTCTGATCTGCAATGCTCAAAGTCAACATTGCTATCATTGATAAAACAACGAGTTTGGACATGATTTATTGTTTTTATTCGATTGATTGCTTATACGACAAATCGTATTTTTTTAATTCCAAAATACTGCAATTATAATACTAATTACTGAATAGGATTACAAGTAGATCATATCAGTTTCACTGTTAAAGAGGATAGAATATTCCAAAAACTCAGAATCCGCTGGGTGAACAGTTAAGCTAAAGTGCTGATTGTGGATTTCTTAAGAGAATTTCATGAACTTCATTTCCACACAGAAAGGAAGAGACTTATTTGAGCCATAAGAATCAGCGAATTTCAACAAGATCTCAAGAGTGATGAACCAATAATGACTTGCTCATTGTTTTTATAGAAAATTTGTCTTTCAATGATTCTCTTTCAGCAAGAAGCTTAATATTTGGAATTGATTCCTTTGATTTTGTTTTGCATTGCTGAGGATTTCTTTGAAATGTATGTTTCCCGCTTTATCATTTGACTTTCTAAAGAATATAACATAACAGAAACAGCTTGACTGTTATTACAGATTTATTTAACAATAAAATAAAAAATTACAAAAATTGTAGAATTTTAGCATTAAGAACTCTTCTAAGTAGGTCCTTGCGCTGCTGCCAAAAAACATTTAAAAAAGTTGCATCGCACTCATTTGACTCTCTTCTCATGGAATAACTAGGAGTAATTCTAAATATATATATCGAATCCTTAGAGATCGCTTTAAAGTCTCACCCCGAAAGCAATCGAAATTGACGGCTGAATTGGACTTACTTGCTCTTCCGTCCAATGCTTTTCTTTTTGTTACTCATTGAAAACATCTGCAACTTTTGAGCCCTGTATGGAATTTCCTTTTTAGTTTGAGTTCAGATTATTGAAATTTTCAGAAATACGCCAAGATATTTGATGTAAAGATGAGTTCTTTTCACTCTTTCATTAACTGAGATTGTTGCAATCCATTTTCTAATTCAATTTGCGATATTAATTCTAAGATTAATCCACATATAATTCAATCCTTGATTAGTTTCTGGTGTAGATCCCTTTGAATGCCTGAATCTTAAATTTGAAGTAACCTAGGTTGTGACAGACATAAATACAAATCTGGTCATTAAATGTTTTCTTTCTGTAACTCAGAAATAAACTCGATCCTTCAAACAAGAAAAGCATGAGGAATATATTGAATTTTTCGATTTATATTTTAATGAGGTTTGCCAGTCGAGAAACTAACTTCGGGAATAGGAATATGAAATGAGTTATCTCCGAATCGATGAAGCTTTTCTTCGATCTGAGAATCTTCTTTTCCAAGTGTTATATGTTTTTGCATGAGTAAGGATAGCTTTGAAGTATGACTAAATCTATTGAGAGATAACTCACTCAGTCAATACTCGAATAATTTTGAATATTTACATCTTGGCAAAATAATTAGAGCTTTTAATTCGACCAATCCATCTAAAAATTCGAGTAGTTCATTATTCTATAATCAGAACACAAAAGATGAATAGAAATGATATATGAAATGGGGATTCTCGTTCCAATGCTATTTATAAACCCATCAAGATTAAGAACCAATTTAGTAATTTAAATATCCCCCACCACATTCAGTATTACAGGGCGAACATCTCCGCTTATCAGCATCATATTCGAAGCCAGAAAGACACTCCGTGCAGGTAGTTAAATCCTGACATGCTTTGCAATACTGAATACAGGAACTACATCCATCATTTGCATTCAAATAATACCCTTCAGCACACTTGAGACAAGTAACATCATTAGTACATTGCGCACATCCGGCACTACATTTGAAGCATTTATTATTCTTCAGATATGACCCGTCGTTGCAAGCGGTGCATTGAGTTATGTTCTCGTCACAGGAAATGCAATAGGGGTCTATCTTGACACATGGTCGAGGTGGCATACATCGGAAGCCACTCAATGTATAACCTTTTTGGCATAAGGTGCAGATCTCAGAAGATTCGCATTCAATGCATGGATACTGACAATTGTCGCAGGTACCTGTTGTAGCAGATAGATAGAAACGGGGATCACAAGTTTGGCACGCTGTTTCACTGGCACAGATCTCACAGCCATAACCACAGAATTCACAGCTGGAGTTATTCGCAAGGTAGTAACCGCTTGCACATTGAGTACACACCCCTGGTGCCGTACATTTGGCACAATTGTTTACTCCACATTTGACGCAGTTTTTCTTTTTATTGAGAGAGTATCCAAAATAGCATACGTCACAAGCATCGGAACTACTACAATTAGCACATCCTGCAGGACACGGTCTGCATTTTTGACTAACCGGGTCTCCAAAACATCCTTGATTGCATTGATCAAGGCATTTCTTATCAGCCTTTCCGGTGAAAACCAGGCATGCTAGAATAACCAGCAAAATAGTAATTCTGGGCATTATCACTTGCGAATCTTTATTCAATTAAAGATGTCAATATTCTTATCTGATATTTTGTGGAGCGATTAGAAAAATTAAAATATTTATATGAAGAGTATTACTGAACAAGATTAGTAAAATGATCGTTTCGCTGTTAAAGGAATCGAATATTTCATAAACTGGAATCTTCTGCGTGAACAGTGAAGCTAAAGTACTGATTTTAACCTTTCTTAAGAAAATTTACTGAACTTCAATCATTTTCACAAAAATATGAAGAGCCTGATTTGAGCCATAAGGATCAGGAAATTTCAACAAGATTTCAAGGGTGATGATCGAATAATGACTTTGTACATTGCTTGTAGAGAAGCTTGTCTTTCAAATGGTTCTCTTTCAGCTAATCTTGTACTGTGTGGGATCCTTTTTTGAAATGTATGTTTCAGGCGTATTGGAATTTCTTAACCACGAAGTAGAATATTTTTGTATTCTAAATCGAAATCTATGTAGACACGATTGTATTTTGAATTGGAATGAGTTGCACCTAAGTGGAGTGAGCATTTTTAGCAACTCAGTGCCTTTCAGACCTATTCAGAAATATTTCACTGGTCCCTTTTGAATAGAATTTCTTATTTTAATTTGAAAACCAGTACTTAATGTTTGTTCGTTCAGAATTTCGAAGTATTGGTAGGATTTATTAAGATAACAGAGGCTTACAGTAAAACGTTTTGATTAAATATTCTGTACTGTCATTCTCATCAGTCATAAAACAGTATATCGGTAGACTCACACTCAAATCATTATAAATATCCTTCAATGATCAGATTTCTCCTTTTATGGATCGTGGCATACTTAACCTATGGGTTATCCTTTCAAGATGCCTGCCTCAGTCAATGCAGAAGAGAATGCTTCGTAGATCCTCAAAGTCAACGGTGCAGACCCTGTCCTGTTGGCTGCAATGAATGCAGAAATTCTGACACTTGTATCGCCTGCGCTTCTGGATACTATCTCAACAAAAATAAAAACTGTGTAGCATGCGATGTTGCTGGCTGTAAAAAATGTACCAAACAAGGAGAATGCACTCAATGTAAAAGTGGTTACTACCTTAAAGATAGCTCTAGTTGTGTGTCCTGTGAAGTGGGCTGTGAGACTTGTGCGAGTGCTACAACCTGCAAAACTTGCAAAAATGGTACGTCCCTTGCCCGCCAATCTAGTTTTCTCCCTATAACAGCAGGAACTTGCCAATCCTGCCCTTATGGATGTAACAGCTGCGAAATTCCTGAAGTTTGCTCTATATGCCAGAGCGGGTATACACTGAGGAGCTTCCAATGCATATCTTGTTCAATAATAGATAAAGATTGTGTGTCCTGTGATGAGTCAATAACCCAATGCAAAGCATGTCGTCCTGGAAGTTATTTATTAGGGAATGAATGTTTGCCATGTGCTGCAGGGTGTACAAAGTGTACAGACTCCTCCACATGTCAGAAATGTATTAATGGATATTATTTGAATGCGAATGATGGATGTAGCCCTTGTCTGCCATTTTGTAAGTCATGCCAGAATGGAACTACTTGCTCTCAGTGTAAATCTGGTTATGCCTTTGATTCTGAGAAGGGTGAATGCACGAATTGCAATTTAGATTGTGGTGCAGTATATTGGTATGCCGTATTAGCCGCTGCCACATTCTCTAGAGATCCTCTCTTGGCCAGAACAGCTGTACTTACAAAAGGCGAGGAACCTCCAGCGAAAACTTATCGCAACGTAAAAGCTAATCCTGATTCGGATGAAGAAACAGATTGAGCAGTAATATTTTTGAGAGATACCTTCTTGGAGCTTTTTTCATATACTTGAGATTGTTGTCATTTTGTTTTTCAATCAATTTATGATATCGATTCCAAACAATCTATTAATAAATTCAATTCTTGATGAGTCATAGTTGTAGATTCCTAGTCTCGTTGCTAATTAAACCACTGAAATTGATACTAGCAAGAAAAAATGAACTCATCTTCAAATCCCTCTTATGCTAGCATAAACTCAACCTACGTGGAGAGGGAGGCGATTGTCGTTCAATATATCCTATATTGGCTTAAGAGACAGCGCTTGTAGGTGATTGAAGCTCCGTTAGGTCTAATGGCAGCTGTAGAGAAGGAAAGCACAGACTGAGTGCAACAGTTTTCGATAAAGTTCTTTTATTTAAGAAAGCTCATGCTTTCTGTTTAACAATTTCTGATATAAGATTCTGAGAAGGGATATTAATACTTACTCAGAAATGAAAAGAAATTACTTAGTATGCTGCAGATTTTTTGTTTCAGTATCTTTACCTAAATCGTAAATTTAAACCGATACGAACTGGAACAACTCGATCTAAGAACCTTCGTAGTTCAAAAATAAATTAAAGAAATTAATTGGTTTCAAATGTTGACTAACTCTGGCAACTAATTCTCAATGTAGGTATCAATTTTAGTGTCTATAACTAGCAAGAATTAAAAATTAAATGCTACAATTTTACAACACAACTCTTATAGCCACCACCCACAGGAATCTATGCAATAAAAATTCATATAGATTCTCCAGAGATAATAGATAGAGGTAGGGGACTACAATCATAAGGTATATAACTCTTCATCAATTCTCATTTTTTCCCCTCATTGAAACTAGCTCTCTTAGTAGCGTCCTGTGCAATCTAACTTGCAATAAGAGCATTCTCCTTTCTCAGCATCATACCCGAAACTCGAATAGCACAGAGAACAGCTAGACGAGTTCTGACACTGTTTACAGCTCGTCATACAAGGAGTACATCCATGATTTGAATTTAGAAAGTATCCATCAGCGCATTTATTACAGATAGACTCGTCAATACACTCATCACACCCTAAACTACAGTCTAAGCACACATTTTTTAATAGATAGTGACCAGCCCTGCATGCTTTACAGAAAGTTTGGGTTTCATCGCATGCGACGCATTCTGGATCTACCTTTGAGCACGGCACGCACTCAGTACCACGGAAGGCATAACCTGTTCTACACGAGAGGCAGACTCCAGTAGAATTGCAAAATTTGCAGCCATCAGAGCAGTACATGCAAGATTGGGAGCTCTCTGATATATAAGTGCTGAAAGGGAGATCGTCTCGGCATTTTTTACACGACGAAGGTCCAGCGCAGGTCTGACAAGGATAGCCACAGCTCTGGCATTTGGAGCTGTTTACGAGGTAATAACCGCCTTGACATTCACTGCATACTCCTCGCTCACTGCATTTAGCGCAGCCGATAACATCGCAGGTCACGCAGTTATTGTATTCGTTGAGATAGTACCCAGTAGCGCAGACGAGACAAGCGTTTGAGTCATTGCATTGGATGCACCCTGCAGGACAGGCTCTACATTTTTCAGCTGCAGAATCTACGAAGCATCCTAACCCGCATTGGCTCATGCAAGCGTTTTTCGCGATAATACTGCATGTAATGCATGCGATAATGAATAACATGAGAATTTTAGGCATTTACCCTGTCCGTCTTTGATGTTCGGTTGTTATTTGACTTGAGTTTTTTATGATATCATTCTGAATATCTTGCTTAATTCAAATTTATTTCGACTGAGATTTATTACTGGATGTAAGAAGGCAAAGGGCTGTTTATTCGCTGAATAAGCTTATGAGATCAAAATGAAATAATTCAGAAAAATTAGAAAATTCCTAATAATCAGTCAAATTACTGTCTTCATTGAAAGTTAATACAAATTTCTATCGCAAGATTCGAGACTAGCAGATCCTTGAGAGACAAGGGCAGTTGAGCAGACTAATACCAACATTCTGAATAATTCATTCCAACATAAGACCTCATTATCGTTAGATTATTTTCTTTATCTCAATCTTCGAAAATCAATCTTGTGAAATAATTTTTTTTGGGATGATAAATGTAATTGTGCGCCACTATTAAATCATTGAGTGGCCCTTAAGAATGAATTTCATCGCTATAATGCATCTAAAAGTAATTTCCAACACATGAGTTATCACAGGACACGCATTTCCCCTTATTACTATCAAATACGTAGTCAAAATCACATTCAGAACATGTGGTTGAATCCGTGCACGTCTTACAATACGGAATGCAAGGGCTGCATCCATCATTTGAGTTCAAAAAGTAACCTTGAGAGCATTTCTGACATGTAGAATCGTCAGTACACTTATCACAGCCTGCACTGCATTTGAAGCATTTATTCTTCACTCGGTAGCTCCCAGCACCACATGCAAAGCATCGCGTGAGCCGTTTATCACAGGACACGCAGTCCCGATCTACCTTTGAACAAGACAGACATTGAAAGTTACTCAATACGTAACCACTACTGCAGGATGTGCAGTAATCGGTGGATTCGCAAGTCTGACATCCATAAGGACAGAACTCACAAGTCCCCGTTGCTGAAAGATAGTAGCTATTGTAGAGTGAAGTTTTGCAGGTTTTGCATGTTGTCTCGCTGGCACAAGTCTTGCAGTTATATCCACAGGCCACACAGCTGGAACTACTTGAGAAGAAGTAACCGCTTTGACATTGAATGCATACTCCTTGTTTATTGCATTTTGCACATCCAGCAACACCGCATGCGACGCAGTTATTCTTGCTATTGAGAAAGTATCCAGACCCGCAAACGTTGCAAGTGTCAAGGCTACTGCAATTGAGGCACCCGGCTGGACATGATATGCATTGCTGACTTTCGGAGTCCATAAAGCACCCTTCTTTGCATGTTGTCGAGCAGCTGTTTTGAGCTAAAATGTTAAAAATCAGGCTTGTGAGGACCAAATAAAATAAATTTCTGGACATGGTTAGCTGCCGATATTTTGTTGGAGATTCTTGAGATTGCTTTGTTATTTAATATTTTCTGAAGAGATTCAAAAATTTAATTTGATTATATGGATATTTATTACTGTATAGAATCATTAAAATTACCGTTTTACTTGTTATTAAGGCTGGTGTCCTTGAAATTGAGAACTTTCTTACCGAAAAACCAGTTTAGTGGCTGGCCTTACTAGCAGTGACATAATCCATTGCATTCTGTATTCACGCAATAAAAAGAGGGAAATTAGACCATCTGCATCAATAAATTTCGATTCGTAAGTAGTTATGGATTCGAACTTCACTAAAAATCTCACATTTCACAATAACTGCCATTGGAACAGAGATTTAGGTTAAACTCATTGGAAAGCCTATTGTAAGTAATGCCTGGATGTTTTAGATACAACTATCTTCCATTGTATTCTACAATGAATCTCGATGTCTATCCATAAATTGATATGAAAGTAGATGTATTAAGCAAATTAGAACCTTGCAGCTGCCTATCATCCATATGATCACCTCTTAGTTCTCTTCATGAACTAAATTCGTATTTTAAGTAGAAATTCATTATTAGTAGATTCAAGTGTATTTTTTATTTTATCTATTGGCCTGAATATCTTCAGTTTTGCTTGCCTCACATTGGATAATCACGTGACTTCATAAGATGTAGACATGATAATTCAAATTAATATGAAAAAGCCAATAATTATCAAGAATTAAAAGCCAATGAAAATATCAACGACATAATATTCCAATTGGTCAGCCATCGCCAAAATTTTATGTGTCTCATGCATGACATGCATGACACATCTCATTATTATTGTATTTTGCCTATTTGACTCCACCCATATTTTATAATTTGGTGAACTGAAGAGAATGTTCTAAGTTTTGATGACAGAAACACTAACCTGTTTCTAATATTATTGTTTTAGGAATTCTCTTTAAAATGCCTCTTTTCAAAATCATTTCTTTTCACTAAACCCTGAATGAAAATTCCTCCTTTATGCATGATGATTCCGATTTAAGAACGGATGGGTCAATGACCTATTTTACTCTCATGCATTCATTGACATATCTTAGGATGAGGTTGACTTCAGCCAGAATGACAGATGAACTATTTAACCTGTTGTTGCTTATCTCCATAAATTCAACAGAGGTAGCTATCAACGACCCAAGAAACATGGTGTAACCCATTATTTGACGAAGTCTTAAAAATGGATTCTTCTAACTAAGCTATCTTCCACTAGAAAGTTTCCATTCTTTGGTCTAAGCCAGCAACCTAACCGTTTAGTCCGTTGGAATTTTCCAAATTAAGGCGTAATTCTACTATTTGATATTGTAATCAACTGTTGATGAATCTTATCATTATTTTAAGGACCTTCATTCAGTAAAATGTATTGATATATAATATATCGATTATTGCAATGGATTAAGACAATAGAAAATAGATAATATCATCAGACATCTAGTGCAAATTCAAGCTTTCAATCAATGACCAAATTTCTCATTATCGTCATTATAGCAACCTTCGCTTCTAACATAGCCGCACGAAATACTTGCCTGGATCTATGCGGAGCAGGCTGCTTCGTCGATTCGGTTAGCGAGCGCTGCATGGCTTGTCCTTCAGGTTGTATTAGCTGCAAAGATCCAGATACTTGCATCACTTGCTTACCTGGCTACTATCTAAACGATAAGAAGAATTGCGTCAGCTGTAATGTTACAGGCTGCGCGAATTGCACTGGTAACGGTGTATGCACAGAATGCCAAAGCGGCTACTTCTTAGAAAACAGTTCTAGTTGCCAGTTCTGCGGCACTCTCTGCAAGACTTGCGCAAGCTCTTCCCATTGTGAAACCTGCAGATCTGATCTCTTCTATGGCGTCTATCGATCAAATAGGACTGGTGACTGCAAGTATTGCCCTGAAGGATGCAGCTCCTGCAAATCTTCTGGAGTATGTACCGCATGTGCTAAAGGATATGTGCTAAGCGACTTCCAATGCATCTCATGCTCAGTGATCGATCCAGATTGTGTCTCCTGTGATGAAAGCCTTACCCAGTGCAATGAGTGTGGTGCCGGGCGTTATCTACTGAATAATACATGCTTGGAATGCAGTTCAGGGTGCGAGAATTGCACTGACGATTCTACTTGCAATAAATGCTCTGAAGGATACTATTTGAACGCAAATGACGGATGCAGCCCTTGCATGGCAAACTGTAAATTGTGTAAGAACTCCCTGACTTGCGCTCAATGTGAGGATGGCTATGGATATGATTCTGACGAAGGGAGATGCGTAGCTTGCAAGCTAGATTGTGAAGTGGGCAGACCACCTGCCTCTCCAGCCTCCTTTTCTGTGCATACTCGAACAAAGATGGATATAGTGGCTGACACAACAGTCAAAGCGATTAGTAAGGATGAGATAATCAAAAGTCATATTGGAATGGGTAGTAATAATGCGACTCAAATTGTTATGAATATAAAAGGCCTGGGAGTGTGAGAGAACCTTTGAAGTTACAACCTAAATGAACTACTGATGTGTCGAAAGAATTAAAACTAATATAAGGGATTAATTATTAATAGAACTATACTTGCATATTTTGATAGTTTGACTAATGAATCAATTAATTAATGAAAAGTATTTCCAATACATTATTTTCTTAGAGCTTTTAACATATTCGGGAGCTGCTAAACATCGATCAATAGCTGATATTTGAATCAGGGTGTTATTCGGTATTACTTCTATGATATAATTTGAATGTTGCGGTAGTTTAATGACTGCTTATTATTACAGGCAAAAAATTGCATAATACATATGACTGACCATAATTTGGTATTGATCAAGAACTACTCAAACTCGCTTCAATTTAAAAAGAATATCCACTCTAAAACAAATAAATCTATCTCCTGTAAATTCACAGCAATGGCAAATTCTTCAATTTATTTATTGGAATCTTATAATCGTTAGGCCTTTCCTTAGAAATAAGACTTAACCATCTCAAAATAATTCTCAGAAAAGGTTTTTAGTCTTCCTCTTACTGGATCCTGTAGTAACTAACTCCTTTAGCAGAAGTATAAACTTCTTTATTGTCAAATGGGTCAGTTATGTGAACCATCTAAAAAATAGATGACACATTATATAAGGAATAATGGCTATCCCGGAAATTTAGTACATTCGTGCTACTCCACAACTTAAGAATTCTTTAGCCTATTCTAAAATCCGTAACTGATTTATTGCTACTAGTTTCACGTCTGCTAGTTTCACGTGAGTATGTTATCAAGAAATACTATTCAATAAATAGCAATCTCCCTTATGCTCTTGCGAATAATTGCTCGCATTTCTCAAACAAACAATGTTATGGAGACATAACACAGCAAATTGCGATTCACACTGCTATCAGAATGTGAATTGATTGATTATCTAAGAACTATCAAATTAAACGTATCTTTTTTTTTTAGTTTTATATTTTATCAATTCAAATTCTTGAAAAACGAACCATCTCAAAGAAAAGATTCCATCACAAGCAATCCTTCAATTTGCACCTGACTTACTGATGTTGACTTTTTTTATTGGTTTGCCTTCATCTGCTTCAAATTCGGAATCGATAGTATTTGAGAGGAGTGCAATTGCACGGTCCGCATGGTTATCATTTGCTCTTGATCCTGCTTTAGAGTCGCGTGAGTTTCGAATTAAGTCCTTGATTCTCATGAATCCAGAAGCTAAGCACAAAATGACCCATAATAATATAAGAATTTTAGCCATTTTCTCGTTCTGTCAAGCTTCTCAGTATTGTTTTTATTCCTTGGAATTTGTGAATAAATATTGTATCTCACAACCCAGATGACGATCAAAAGTGATTACTGTATGGAATTATTAAAGATATTTCATTGCTGGCATGCTGAGTTTTGGTGATCATTATCAAATAATGCAATAAATTTTCGAGCTAATCAAATCAGTTAATTACTGATTCTCTTAGCATCTTCGGAATAGTTAGTGGATCTCAAATATGTTCTGTTCATCAAATTGAGTAGCACACCCAAACATGACTGAAGCTTCAAAATTGTTGAGAGAGGAAAAAGTGTTGTCCTTACTTTATTCATATACCTTTCGAAGATATCTGTTCTGAATAAATTTGAATTGTTAGCAGACAAGCTTTGACATGAGAATTTTAAAAATAATCTGCAGACAAGAAGCTTTCGAGGGTTCAGATGCGGAAGGCGAGTCTGCTGAAAAGCTCGAATTGGAAAAAATGAATTTGAATTCCCTGCATTCATGCAAGAGAACGTATAAAATTATACATCTAATGGAAACACATGCTTTTCTGCATACATCTATGCAATATATATTCTAAGTACTCCGAAAGATAAATATACAACTTGATTGCTTCTGTACGTTCAAAAGCTCAAGGGAGACCTGTTTGAAGATTAGGAAAATAAGCTAGTTTTGTAAGAATTTATCAATTATTGCCATGATATTCATGTGGAAGTTATTCGGCCCGAAAAAGGATTTCTGAGACCAAGATTGACTCATATCACTTGTCAAGAATCAAATGTCGTAATACTGAACCAAGTGTTAGAGAGAAATAATTGAATTAGGGTTGTAGCGATTGATACTAGATCTATCCAATTAAGGTCTATGATCAAACACCTGGCTCACATATTTTCATCTCCGTAACGACTCATTAGAAGGGCTTAAGTTCAGGGCTTCATGGTAAAATAGTTGATTATGATGAAGTTTCAGTGCTTCTCAAAACTTGAGGTATTATATATAAATAATAATAAGAATCTCATGCTACAACTCGAATAGTTGATGAATAAATTTTGAAGTGACTCCTCAAATAAAAAAAAAACGGATTCACAAGTCCAAGCCAGAATACAGAGCTCGATTGTTATCAACTTCAAAATCCTTTCGAATATGAGATCAGAATAAAAGATGCTTTAGTATGATATTTGAATAATACTCCAAATATTTTCAATGTGGGGTTTTCTAAATTATTCGACTCAAAGTATTGATGAGGTAATTCAATCCTTTCTTTGATTATTAATTTTTCTGCTTGTCATCACTCTCAAAGCATACATATAATTATATTACTCTTGTACTCCTTAAGTTATAATCTGAGGAAATAATAGTATGATAAATTCAATATCGAGTCTAATTAGAGAGCTAGTTATAAGGGGCCCTCTGCTCAATTCGCATCTGTGCTATTTGTTTGATTTGAATCTCCTATTTCGCCACCTGCTTTGGATACATCTGCCTTGGCATCTGATTTAGTTGCATTTGATTGCTGTTCGGATTTGGCCGCATCAGCTTTTTCAGCAGTTTTGGTCTTTTTTTTCTTCGCCTTGGATTTACTTGAATCTGTTTCGCCATCATCGGAATCATCTTCGTCATCATCCGTGTCATCCGTGTCATCTCCCTTCTTCGCTCCTTCATCGGATTTGGATGTTATTGATGTTGGTAAAGATACTGTAGCTGCTTGCATGACTGCTTCGCCTGAACCGCCACCTCCCCTATATGCATAGGCTCCAGGACTGGCTGCACTGGCAGAATATATAGGAAGAATTGGGTTGTATGGGTAAGGACGATAATCTAGTCTGACTCCAACGCAATCTAGATTACAGACTGTACATTGACCCTTCTCCGGATCAAATTCAAAACCATCATAGCATTTCGTGCAAGTGTTCGCGTCCTTACACTCTTTACAGCTCGATATGCAAGGAGTACAGCCCTGACGCCCGTTCAAAAAGTAACCTTCCATGCATTTCTCACATCTCGAATCATCACTACAAGTCTCACATCCAGAACTACATTCTAGACATGTGTTATTCAGCAGATAGCGTCCTTGACCACAAGAGTAGCATTGAGTTATTTCTTCATCACAGGTTCTGCAGTCTGGATCTATTGTGGAGCAAGTGACACACTGGAAGTCACTTAGAGTGTAGCCACTTTTGCATGAAGTACAAAATCCTGAGGATTTACAGGTTTTGCATCCATCAGGACAGTAGTTGCAAGTTCCTAATCTTCTGGATCGGTAGACGCCATAGTACCCATCACTCCTGCACTTTTTGCATTTCTTCTCACTAGCACAAACTTCACACATGCCACCACAGAACACACAAGTAGTACTGTTGGCTAAGAAGTAGTTGCTTTCACATGCAGTACACACTCCTTGTGTTGTGCAGTTTGCACAACCTGTAATGTTACAATTCACACAGTTTTTTTGCTCATTAAGGAAGTATCCAGTACTGCAAGCAAGGCAAGTATCAGGATCTCTGCAACTAATGCATCCTGAAGGACAAGATCTGCATCGTTGGTTTCCGGAATCCACGAAGCAACCTGAACCACACTGGTTGAGACAGGTATTTTCGTTTTGTGCAACTATGCTGCAAAATAAGCATGCAGCAATCAAAAATATGAGAATCTTGGTCATCACTTACTAATCAATTCGCTACTCTTTGAATTGCAAGGTTTGATTGCTTCTTCTATCTTATTTAATATAAAAGTGGATATGTTTGAAAATTTGAAATTATTTATGTAGTTGTTTATTACTGTATAGAATGACTCGAAAAACCCGTTTCACTGTTAATTGACACTGAGTTTATTACAATAAATCAAATGTTATTGGAGAGTAGAAAATTCTGATTTAATAATCAGTCAAAGTGCTGATTTTGATTTCAGTGGAATATCTAATGCTACCGAGCTCTCATCCCAGGCGGAATCGCTTTTATTTATCTCTATATCGCAAAATTCGTCCCTCATGACATAAATAGCAACATCGATGGTTGAACGGAGGCTTTATGTTATTTTTCTATACCTCTAATGCAAAGATACTTTGAAAATTCAAGCAAATTTTTCAATAAGTTAATGAAAACCAGTTCTGAATCCATTAAAACGCCAAAAAGGCAAGCCTTCAAGGCTAATCAAGAAATACTGATTTTCGAATTGTATCAATTTGAACTCATTGATTTCCATAAAAGCTGATATTGCTCAGGTCTCTTTGGAAGTCTGCTAACAGGAAGAATGCAAGGTTATACAGCATTTTATAGGCTAGGTCTAATTCATAATAGTGAACAATAGAGAGCTCCCAAAAGCAAAACAAATTATATGTTCCTCAGATCTAGTTTTATAGATGCTTGCACTTATCTTGAAGGTTGCTGCCCTTTATGAAATTTCATCAATTCTAAAGAAAAATTTTGAGGGAAAAAGATGCAAGGTACAAGCTACTTGGTCAATGATATTCGCAATGAGATGTGAATTCATGTAGGTGATCTATATTTGGATAATATGTGCTTCAAGCTCATTTGGCAGCGCCAGACGAGCCTAGTTTAGCTTCCTGCAAGTGGAGAGAAATGAAGGGACGAAAAAATTAGAGTTTTGAATAATGTTGGAGGAAAAACTTTTAGATGACTCAAATTAAAGTCTCAGATTGTGTTTCTTAGTTATAAAGACAAGGCTTTAAGGGGAAAAGTTTGGGATTTCACCTTATTCAGATTGTCAACTTTCTAATTATTAATTTTGTTGACTTATCTCCAATCTTAAAGTATACAATTATAATTATGGTGCTGTTAAGTAATATGAATGAAATAAAAATATGACAAGCACAATATCAAGTTCTAAATACGGAGAAGTCCTCTTATCAATTAGCATCTGTGCTGTTGGAGGTAGTATCAGATGTTTGATCTGTATCGTCCGTTTCACCCTCAGTCTTGGACGCTTCTGTCTCAGTTTCCGATTTGGTTAGGTTTGACTTTTCTTCGGATTTAGTTCCTGCTGCTTTGAAGGTTGAACTGGTATCACTTTTTTCACCTACGGGTTCAATTAAATTTGTCTCTCCAGCAGTTGCAGCATCATCATCCTCATCGTCTCCTTCTTCATACTCATTATCAGTGACATTCTTATCGTCAGATTTGGATGGAGCACCAGGTGTTAAGGCTGCACCACCTGAGCCACCCGCACCTCTCTTATATCCAACGGATCCTCCAACCTCAGGGGAAATCAAACTTGCAGATGGGAGAGCAGCAGTTTCTGGATTAAAAATGTAAACTGTATTGATCCCACCGCAATCTAGATTGCAGGGCATACATTGACCCTTCTCAGGATCAAATCCATATCCGACATAACATTCCGTGCAAGTTCTCGAGTCCTTACACTCTTTACAGTTTGACATGCAAGGAGTACAGCCATGACGTCTGTTCAAAAAGTAACCTTCCATGCATTTCTCACATCTCGAATCATCACTACAAGTCTCACATCCAGAACTACATTCTAGACATGTGTTATTCAGCAGATAGCGTCCTTGACCACAAGAGTAGCATTGAGTTATTTCTTCATCACAGGTTCTGCAGTCTGGATCTATTGTGGAGCAAGTGACACACTGGAAGTCACTTAGAGTGTAGCCACTTTTGCATGAAGTACAAAATCCTGAGGATTTACAGGTTTTGCATCCATCAGGACAGTAGTTGCAAGTTCCTAATCTTCTGGATCGGTAGACGCCATAGTACCCATCACTCCTGCACTTTTTGCATTTCTCCTCGCTCGCACAAATCTCGCACATACCACCACAGTACACGCAAGTAGTGCTGTTAGCTAAGAAGTAGTTGCTTTCACATGCAGTACACACTCCTTGTGTTGTGCAATTTGCGCAACCAGTAACATTACAACTGACGCAGTTTTTCTCTTCGTTGAGAAAGTATCCAGTATGGCAAGCAAGGCAAGTATCAGGATCTCTGCAACTAACGCATCCTGAAGGGCAAGCGCGGCAGCGCTGACTTCCGGAATCCACGAAGCAGCCTGAACCACATTGGCTGAGGCAGCTATTTTCATTTTGTGCCGTTATGCTACAAATTAAGCATGCAGCAATCAATAACATAAGAATCTTGGTCATTGAACAATTTCTGATCTCTGAATAGAGGGATTGGTGTTTTTCCTTCGATATTATATTATATGATTTTGAATATTTATTTCAAAATCTCCAATTATTTATGTCGTGTTTATTACTGTACGGAATTATTCGAATAGCCGTTTCACTGTTGATTATGACTGGGTTGCTTAAATAAGCAGGCAAGGTGATGGATTTTCCTTCTGAATTGCCATTATGGCTATATCTCAAGATGAGTGATTTTTCCGTGATTTGCAGCAAAGTTTTCACTTAATTTCATCATCACATCGAAAAATGGCTGAAAATAAGTATGAAGTACTAATAAATTGCAATTCAAAGGTAAGAAAACTCAAAAAACACTCAGATCATTCATAAAAGTCAGTACTGAATCAATTAAAACGCCAATGAGTCAAGTCTTTTCAAGACTAATTTAGAAACACTAATTTTCGAAAAGCTTCAATTAGAACTTGTTTTCTTTTAATGACTACTCATACAAGATGAGTTTCTTTGTACTCCCTCTCTCAATAATAAGAATATAGCATTCTACAGTGTTGATTATGTATTTTCGAGTCTGACCTCCATTATCGTACCGATACATATCCAAATTCCTTCCATTCGCACATTTATGATAGAGTACCCATGGTTCAGGGGAATAAAACTTTTTGAGATGAGATTATAAATTATAGAAAAGCTATGTAGGCCATTTGAGTCGACGATCTAGCCTTGTTGCTAATAGCTATATCTCAAGGTTATTTAATGGCTTATAGCCTAATAATTTAAAGCATACTTGTCTCAGTGCCTTGTTTGTTTGTTGTTCAAATGATCGCTTTTATTGCTGATTAATAGTTGATTAATAGTGAACCGACCTTTGAAATTTCACATCAATAAAAACATAGAAACAATAATCTGTTTGTAGTTTAGGATTAAGCAATTAATATAGTTGATGAACCCTACTTGCAAATAACATAAAGGCGTTGTTTGCCTTAACGAATATTGAACTTCTTCATTAATTAGCGTTATACATTGAATCGCTTATCAACGCTCTCAAAGTACATAGAAATAATTATAATAATACTCTTATCAATCTTTCTAGTCAGTTTATATTCTCTAGAAATAAAGCGTGGCAAGCTCAATATAAAGAGGTTCTATTTATTGAGAAGTCCTGCTTTCAATCTGTATCAGTGGTGTTTGCATCAGCACTTGCTGTCTTATTTGCGATCACTTCATCGCTACTGACTTTGGACGCGTCTGCTTTGGGTTCCGTTGCATTTGATTTTGCCTCATCCGCTTTAGCAGGAGTAACTTTTGTCTTTGCAGACGCCTTCATTTCTTCTTCTCCCTCTTCCTCTTCATAAAAGGTGTCATCATCTTCCTCTTCAACGGATTTGGATTCATTCTTTGAGGCTGAGTAGGCTTTTCCGCTTCCTACTACTGCTGATAACGCAACAGCTCCTGTAGGAGCATGAGCCTTACGTGCATAGCCTCCAGAGCCACCACTTCCACCTCCGCCGCCATATGCAAAAACTTGAGCTGATAAATAACTACTGAAGTATTGAGTTGGATAAGGACGATACTCGATTTTAACTCCCGTACAACCCTTCTTGCAAGGCGTGCACTCACCATTTTCAGCATCAAAGCCATAGCCAGTATAACACTGCGTACAAGTCATGGAGTCCTTACACTCTTTGCAGTATGGCATGCAAGGAGTGCATCCATGACGTCCGTTCAAATAGTATCCTTCCATGCATTTCTCACATCTCGAATCATCACTACAAGTCTCGCATCCAGCACTACATTCTAGACATGTATTATTCTTGAGATAGCGTCCAGGGCCGCAAGAGTAGCATTGAGTTATTTCTTCATCACAGGTTCTACAGTCTGGATCGCGCATGACACGCATTGATAGTCGCTCAAAGTGTAGCCACTTTTGCATGAAGTACAGAATCCTGAGGCCTTGCAAGTTTTGCATTCACTAGGACAATTATGACAAGTTTTTAATCTTCGAGAGCGGTAGATGCCAGTGTCAGTGCCAGTTTTGCATTTTTTGCATTTTGTCTCACTGGCACAAACATCGCAAAGATAGCCACAGTATACACAGGTTGTGCTGTTGGCTAAAAAGTATCCGCTTTGGCATGCAGTGCATACTCCTTGCGATGTGCAATTTGCGCAGCTAGTCACGTTGCAACTCACGCAATTTTTCTCTTCGTTCAAAAAGTACCCGGTAGTGCAAGCAAGGCAAGTGTCAGGATCTCGGCAGCTAGCGCATGCTGTTGGACAGCTTCTGCATCGCTGACTGGCAGTGTCGATGAAGCATCCTGATCCGCATTCGTTGAGACAGGTGTTTTGGGCGGCTATGCCATTTGCGAGGCATGCAGCGACCAAGAAAATAAGAATTTTGGTCATTCCTTGTTCTTCCTCTTAGAATATATTTTTTTTGGATACAATTGACAATTTCAAATTATTTATAAAGTGGGTTTATTACTGTCTGGAATAATTCGAAAATCGTTTCACTGTTTATTATACCTGTGCTTATATCAAATAATAAAATTGCATAGCAGATTAGAAAATTCCAAATCGTTGATCAGTCAAGTTGCTGATGTTAGCCTCAGGAGCTTAGCGCTCATTTTCGATTTGTTATTGGAGATAGACTTAATTTTGCAGGATGAATATCAGCAAGCTCCATTTCACCGATCTTATAGCTGCCTCAAACGTCTTGGGAAATTTGTTTTTTAGTCTTTTTTGGAAAAACATTTTCGAGAAGCTACAATAAACTTACTTCATTACTGGAAATCAGATCTGAATCAACCAAATCTTTTAGCAAGCAAGCCTTAAAAGGCAAATTTTTCTAATACGTGTTTCCTTTTCCTTGTTGAAGTTTTGCCTTGCAGAACGACTTAGTGTTGAAAAATTAAAGACATTCCTGGCCAAATTGAAGAAATGGAGGCATATTAAACTGCAATTTCCATTTCTTTCGTCACATTCCAACATGAGTGGCTTTGTCATCGGAGTGAGGACAACATTATCTTATGGATATTCTGTTTCCTCTCAGATTAAAGATTTTCTCTCATCATAACAATTAACAGAGTGGGGTTGAAAGAAAAATTCTCTGGCACAGTTCTACCATTATTACTGCTCTTCATGTTGAACTTTGGAGGCTTCCTTGAAGAAGAGATCTCTTTTCTTACTTTTAGTTTGAATTCTTAAGCATGCTTTGACAAACCCTTTGTGAATTAAAGTGCGTTCTCATTTTTCATTTTTCAAAGATTATTTCTCGATGCAGTTTTAAAGTATTCAAATAGATATAGTCGAAGGGAATTTATATATGATTTAGTTAGACTCTCTTTAAAAATAAAATCTTCCAACCTCAAGTTCAGAGATTCTATTTATCAACAAACACCACTCTTAATTCGCAGCTTCTTCGGTTGTACTATCACTTTCAGCCTTGTTTTCTACATCAGCGACTACATCGACCTTAGTTGCTACTTCAGCATCAGATTTGACTACATCTTCTGGCACGTCCGATTTAACCGCCTCTTCATTTACATCCGACTTCGTAACAGCTTCATTACCAGAGTCAGCTGCTGGCTCCCCAGCACTCGTCATACCTACTGCGCTCTCCACATTCGCGGCAGCCATTGGCATGGATCGGTAAACTGCGGGTTCAACCACACCGCATATAGCAGGACCTCCCAAGAAAATACCAGGTGACGTTGGTCCATAGCAATCTAGATTGCAAGGCATGCATCTACCCTTCTCAGCGTCATATCCAGAACCCTCATAGCATTTATCACACGTGAAAGAGTTCTTACATTCTTTACAGCTGGACATGCAAGGAGTGCACCCACCATTCGCATTCAAAAAGTATCCATCCATGCATTTCTGGCATCTAGAATCATCAGTACAAGTCTCGCAGCCTGAACTGCATTCCAAGCATGCGTTGTTCAGAAGATATCGTCCAGGTCCGCAAGAGGCGCATTGGGTTATTGACTCATCACAGGTTCTGCAATCAGGATCAATGGTTGAGCATGTGATGCATTGGAAGTCACTTAGGGCATAACCGCTCTTGCAAGAGGTACAGAATCCAGAGGAAACACAGGACTTGCATCCATCAGGGCAGTAGTTGCAGGTTCCTGTTTTTGCTGAGCGATAGATACCATAGTACATGTCAGCGTCGTTTCTGCATTTTTTGCATCTGGTTTCACTCTCACATTCCTCGCAGAGGTAACCGCAGTAGACACAGCTGGAGCTGTTTTTCAAGAAGTAGCCGCTTTGACATGTGGTACACACTCCCTGTGCTGTGCAATTTGCGCAGCCAGAAACACCACATTCAACACAATTGCTCTCTTCGTTGAGGTAGAATCCAGGTGAGCAAGCGAGGCAAGTGTCAGGATCTCTGCAGTGAGTGCACCCTGCAGGACAGGATCTGCACCTTTGGCCTACAGAATCGACAAAGCATCCTGATCCGCATTGATTAAGACAGGCGTTTAGATTACTTTGGGCGGCAATGCCGCAAGCAAGGCATGCCGCAAAGAGGAGAATGAGTATTTTAGACATTGATTAATAAATTGTCTTTGGTAAGTTGTTATTATATTGAAAAAAAATCAGAGAATTTATATGGATGTTTGCTACTGCTTATACTAATTTAACTGGTCGTTTAACTTTGATTAACAATGATCAAAAGCAAATTAAACTGCGATTTAGAATTTTCGGACAAAATAATCAAGTAAATTGCTGGTTATATTCAAGGCAAATAGTTCTTTCCAGTTTGATAATTACTCTTACCTTGTTCTCCTGTCAGGAAGCATCAGAGCGTTGCTTCTGATGTAAAAGCGTTTTCGACAGAATACTCAAGTGAGAGCTTGAATCCTCCCAAGTCATAATCTCCGCCAACGGCTTGCATTGAAGAAGACGACAATTTAAGAAGCCTGTAATAAATGATGATAAACTCATTTCATTTTCAGAAGAGATGACTGAAATTTATAAAACGGTTATAAAAGGAAAAATTTTGTTACACCATTTACTCTTAATTCCACTGGAATTAGCATACTTGAAAGAAAAATTCTTCTTCAAATTGTGGAGTACGCAAATAAGAGGTTGCTTTCATGGAATTGATAAGATTTCTTTGAACAACAGGAAGTGGAAAACCTAGTGACGTTTCTAGCCTCAAAGAATTTTTCAGTAATTTTCAAAAAATTAATCACAGCTCTTTTGCCTTAAAAAGAGAGATATTACGTGCATACAGAAATGCGAGGACTGTTGCGAAAGATCTGTCAGATTAGTTTATCAAATCAATTGTGTCTGTAGCAATAGTTAGCAAGGCAAAGAAACATAGCACTCAGTATTCGAGTAAAATGAGTTGAGATAAAAAAAAACAAAAGCAAAAAAAACTTATTGCAAAGAGAGAGTTGATGTATCAAAGAAGTGAGGGTTTTTGAAATAAGTGAGGGCGATTTAGCATTGAATTTTTTTTTTTTGGTTTTTGGAACAAGGTCGGACTTGGCATTCCGTCGGTTCGCTTCTATAATTTTCAAAAAATTTGAGATTGACCGAACCTTGCTACTGCTAGCAACTGGCTTTGGCTAATTCTCATTTTAATTTTTTATGTGATGGCAAGGAAGGTCAAACAAACATCGCAAAATCGATTCAACGATTATGTGACTATGGTAGTAAGAGATTCCACGTTAAGTCGTACCTCATTTTCGATTGAAATTGTGAGAATAGAAGGATCTCACTTGAAGCTATTATTCTTCAGCATATTTCATTGGTTCTCTCACCGTTTCCAAGCAAGGAGAGGTTCTGATCAATTGGGCTTGGCTAATGCCGACTTTTGCGAAAATCCTGATTTCCTCAGTTAAGGAGCTTCATAGTTCTAACTATCACCATTTGAAGAGAAAGACGTGGCTCCAAGATGATTGAAAAAGTAGTCATAAATTTAATAAAACGGTGAGTGCTCTTTAATGATTGCATCATTTACTTAAATTTTGAAATGCTAATGGATAGAATTCCCTTTCTGCATGGTATAAACTAATACCCATATTTTTGTCTGAAATGCTAATCGCACTTCAACTGTAGCAGGAAATGGACCTCAAGTTTTTCTGGATCTCTACTCAACATCATAAAAACATATCCTTGTATAACCTTCTTGATCAGCAAACAGTCCATCGATTATCATCTGATCCCACTTTAATATTCACACTCCAAAATTGGTAGTTGACCAGTTAGATAGATGCTCATATCATTTGTACCCAACCAAATCTGCTCATTTTAAAAGGCACTCTCATAAAACTTTTAATACCTTTTTTTTGGGGATGATTGTCAAGTACGATTCGTGCTCTCTTGAGAGAGATTTGTTCAATAGCATAAATGGCTTCATTTTGATTTTTCATTTCCCATATTATTTTGACAATTAACTCCAACAATACAAAACTTTTCAAAGCTAGCTGTTTTTGGTATCTGTTATTTTCCTTTATCTCTGCTCTAATCCTCTTTTTGATTAAACATATTGCGGTAGTTTTTTATCTTCCCAAAAAAAGGTCACATAAATGCGCGCTCTCATCAGTCAAGACCTTGATAAGGTCTTTTCCTACGACACAAGTTTCATCATCAACGTCAACGACCAGATTCTTGGCTTCTGCTTCAGATTTTTCCAACTTTTTATCTTCATATACCTATTCATCTTGGTAAACGATCTCTTTATCCACCCTCTAACGTTTCACTTCTCCTACCAAGGCTTTTTTCTTCAACGAAGCTTACTACGACATAGAAATTTCGCAAGGCGTCAGTGTTGTACAAGCTAGTGGGCAAGGTGTTACAGTCATTAATACAGATACTGGTACCATCCCTCCATTCTCCTAAGTCTTACAGAGCTCTTCAAGCGGGAATTTGGGACAACGATGACGTGACTCCTTTATTGAACGGAAACTCTCTGTTTTTAGCAACTGAGTAAATTCCATTTGTAAAGAGAAGATAACCAAGCAATAATCAACTAAATAGAGCAGTTTATCATTATAACCAATCGAGAAGCGAATGCACAGACTTCTACTCATCTTGCACTACCGACTCGGACTGTATTTCAGCTTTAGGTGAAACTTGCTCTGACGGAAAATGCATGGTGATCACTCATTTTAAATCATCGATGAACTTATGTGCTATTTAGGGAACAAATTGGTGCAACACTGGCACAGTCTCTCAAAGTATCGTTTTTGATGTCACCTCAAACTATCTTCTTTGGTTCCGAGGCGCAATCACATACGACAGAATCTTTGGTGATAAGATTTTGTAAGCAACTTCCACGATTTGGTTTTAATGCGTTACAATATGATAGCTCAAGCATGAATGACTCGATTGTGACAGCTTCATCTGGCAAAGACCATCCTAACTGCTACAATTTCCTCGAAATCCTGCAATTAAACAAGCCAGATAGTATTTCTTACAAAGAAGTCCAATCAACCGGAGCTGTGCTTCACGGTAAGTTAATATGCGTTAACATAGTAATCTGAGGGGTATCGTTTCACATTAGTAAACGTAAATTGGAACTGCCTCGGGACTTCTAATTGCTATCCTGAGATCGAAGTCTACCGCATTGATTCATATAATGAATTTGATGAAATGGGTGCCTATTATGTGTATGTTTAACTCTTCCTTGAGAGTATATTCCAAATTTTTTTATACAGAAAAGCCAACTACTACAACGTTGACGGTACCACGTACAGGGACCTATTTAACTACACAGGAGTCCGCATGATCTTCGAGACGAAAGGCAAAGGAATGGTCTTCTCCATTTCAAACTTTTTCCTTCAATTTGCTACTTTCTTGGCTCTGGTTCGATTTGCGAGCATGCTGTTCGATTTATATGCGCTTAACTTTGCGCGATGTAAGAACTTTTAGGAGATTCGGAGGTCTGATTGGGTTATTTTAAACAGATAGCAAAGATTTACATGAAGAGAAGTATGTGAATGTCGAAAAAATGAGGGAAGAGGAAGAGCTAATTAACCAGCAGCTCGCTTACGTAGTGGCAAGTGAATCAAGAAATGACAGAAAGTCCAGAGATTCAGATGAAAGGGACGAAGATGAAAACGAAGAGGGAGAAGGGAGCAGTGAAGAACAAGGATCGGAAGAAGAGTCGCCAAGCGGTGAAGAAGAGAAGTCTGACAGTGAACGCCAAACCGAGTAAAGATGCTCCGAGGGGCAGATATAGATTTCATTTAGATTGCTACGTTTTATATTTTTAACTGTTACACGAGTGTGTGCAAGAGCTATTATTACATCGACTCAGTAGCAATGATCTAAGGTTTATCTCAGTAATTGGGATTCTATTTTCATATCATATTCAAAGAAAAAGGACAGTTATTGACTTCAATGCCTGAAATTATTAGAAAGAAAAGTTTGGCTCTTAAAGGAATATTAAATAAACTGATATTAACGAAAAGAATGTGTTGATGGGTTAAATCTCTTCAATGTGAGTTTTATTACAATTTGTTATAGTTACACGCATACGAGAACTCTTACATGTTAAAAATGGTCTTAAAGTTTTTCGTCAGTTTTGGCCGTTTCTGTCTGAGGCGATTCTATGCTAAATCTTTTCTCTAGCATTCCGATTTCTCCTCTGACTCGTTCAAGTCCAAATTGCCTAATAAAGAGTGAAAAATTGATTATATGTGCCTCTGTCTCTTATATATTAAGTGGATTTACTTTAAAATGCTAAGTCCATACAACGAGTGAAGCGTATGAACAGGGTCCGGCATCTTCCCTTGAGGATATTTCATAAATCCGCCAAACTATGAGCAATCAACTACACCCTTAGCAGAATAGTATCTACCATTTCATTCTGACATTCAAGTACTGCAGGAGCGATCTGCTCAGGATTTAAAAGGTCATCAAATCCTATTATCAAGCAATGAATGGATTATTCATTGAGGAACGCATTAACGATTCGTTACCAAGGACTTGTAAGGCAGCTCCAATCCAAAAAGAATAACAAGAGTCAGGAATTTTATCTATTCTTCCCTGATTAGGCACAGCAAGAGGTTGAATTGATTGCTTCTGAGGTATATACTATACTTGCATTCCAAACTGCTGACGTTTCACACACCATTCAATCGTTCTCTCACGATCATAGAGACGATCTATTGCTCCGAGCAATTTCATTGCGGCGACCGCCAAGTACGTCGCTGAACCTGAGTATCGAGTTAAACGAAAAATAATATCGAAGTAGCGGACCATGCGATTCTTGTCCAGGGTAAAAACCGTATCCTCCGTCGTAATTCAAGCAGCTATTCACATATTTTATCGCCTTTTCTTTATCAATCGAGCTCCAATCTTCAAGTAAGTACCCAATAGCGCAGCTCGCAAATAGGAATTTGATATCGATTACTGTATTAGAATAATATCCTCTAAACCTTCATTTTCAATGGAAAAGATTTAAAAGATTATTTGCCATCAGATTAAAAAGAGTCTACCCTCCATCTTCGGTCTGGAGATATTTCAAAGCGGCAATAATGCTTTTCTTATCTAGCCGCGACAAATCATCTCCAAGAATCTTTAGGCAGGCGATTGCTGGATACGTGTGGACAACGCTGCCATGATTGTATGGATTTGAAGCATTTTCCTTTTGTTTAGTGGACGTCCCTTCTTTTGGAGTAAGGAAGCCGAGAAATTCGCCTCCTAAAAATCCGGCTTTTTGAATCTGAGCTTCGTTATCTGGCTCTGTGGGAACGTATTGAAGAGAGTAAATGTAGTCGATCACTGCGGACTTAGGGATCGTGTCGACAATACCGCAGATATCGTGGGCTGCGACGATGAAGTAGAGGAAAAACATTTTGCTGCAGTCTAACGAGAGGAGTTGTCTATGAATACAAGTTAAGAGATACTGGGAACGGTATTGAATACACTGGCCATTCTCTGAGCATCTGTTGGAGGTAGAGTTTGTGCTTTTCTAGCCATAAATCGGTTACCACGCGATAATCGAAATCCATATTATTTGATTAATTAGCTGAGTTTTGAATATTAAAGATTCGATTTATCTTTCTGATACGAAATAATCTGGTTTTCTTCTCGGAATGTCGAGATAATTATCCACTCATACGCCATGAAAAGCCTCCTAACATGAAGTATTCTGAGTACATGAGGACATAAAGGTACACTAACAGCTTTATCTACCATTGTGCTTTTAAATAAGAATCTTTTGCTGATTCGATTTCGCTAACAAGAGTAAATGTCGTTCTTTAATCTGATACATGCTCAATGAATTCATTGGCGTTGCTAGTTATAAATAATTTCGAGAGACATGGGCTTTTTCAGAGAAGTTTTGTTGAAAATGCGCAATTTCCTGATTTATAATAGCTCAAATAGAGAATCAGAAATAAACTATATTGATATAGCAGTTGATGAGCATACGCAACTATATCCAGAAAACCGCAATCACTGAAAAGAGCCTGGTAACCTTTGCATGTGCCCAACAGTTTTTGATAATTCTAAAGGTAACTATTCATTCAATTATGAAGGATACCGATGCTAATGTCGAAACAGCCAAAAAGTTCAACTTAATGCAATATCACATTTGACAACCTGTATTAGAGAGCTTTGGAATTATTATAGAGATAACCAGAAAGACCTAACAGCTTCATTTTTTGTAAACTACGTAAAAGACGGCACAATCTTTTGCAAGTTCGTGGCCAGTCATTATCTTGAAGGTATGGGGAACATTCGATTTTCGAGTTTGCTCATACATGCAGAATTCATTAAAAAGATAGGGAAAAAGGCCATTAATGAGATAATACTCTATGCAATTCGACAAAAGGGCACAAAATTGATACAACCGGAAGAGATCATGGACTCTGATTCTCTGGAAAAAATGTAGATTCGATTAAATCATTTTCATCAATTTCAATGGAGCCTATTTGTTGCCCTATTTTTCGTTCCGTTCCATTCTCTCTCTCTGAATATCCCTCTTTCTATAGTTTTTGTATCTTACGGCAACCAAAACGTCCCGACGACAAGATAAAGGTGGAGGAAAAGCCAGCCTCTCCTTCTCCAACTGATAAGAAGGTAAAATGACAAATTATGAGCAAGTAAAACAGAATTTTCGGTAGATGAAGGAAACAGCTCCCATGAAAGTGGCTAAAGAGAAAGAAAAAGGTAGGTAGATGATTATTTGTTCTAATTCTTCAGATAAAGGCCTAAAGCGCAAAGAGCCAGGAGAAAAGGGTGCTGTAAAAATGGAAGAGGAAGACTCAAAGCATCTAAAAACGGAAAAAGGAAAGAAGACGAAGCTTGATATGGACCCTGAGTTAAATGATCCATATTATACAATGAAGAGGGAAGAGGGTATGAGTGAAGACGGCCTGAGAGGTGTAGAATTCATCAATTCAAAAGAAGAGAATGAAATCATCAATGTGAAAGAGGAGAATGAAGCGGATCATGGTATAAATGGGATTTTGTACCGATATTCAGGTGTTAAATTAGGCATAGAGATTTCGACCCCTCCAGGAGTAGATATTTCTCAAGTATCTCAAGAATTGAAGCCTCAGAAAAAACGTTGAAATCTTATGAAAATTGTTATCTAAATCAATTAATAGTGGTAGTGAACCCTAAAAATCAAGGGAATCTGACCCAACAAACGTTAAAGTTCTCAAATGAAAGTCACAAACAAGAAAAGAAACCGCCGTCGGCGCAAGGCAAGGGACAAACCCTCTTAACGTAAATTATTTGATTTATTGTTATTTTCTAACTTCTCGACTTTCGAAGCGGCTTTTTCGGGAAAAAGCAATAATCTTTATTACCCTAATAAGTTTTCGTTGTTTGAACATCCAAAGCTAATTGAATCTACAATTGCTTTTTTTATTTTTGAGAGGCTCTCCTCTGAATTAGCGAGTTTCTTCGAGTTTCTATCAAGTTAAATCAATGTGCTTATTTTGTTTTTTGTTTTCCCTTAAATGTAACCTATTGAAATAAACGAATCGAATTCACTCTGGAAGAAATATTTCATAGCTATTCCAATTTGCTCGGTTCAACAAAAACATCCTAGTACACCTTGAAGAAGACGGATTAAGTATTGAATTGGGTAAATAAGAGATCTTATTATGCCTCAACAAAGTCCATAGTGCCTGAATAATAAACACCATATGTTAACAAGGAGAAAACCAAAACAAATTAAGAGAAAATCCTAAAAAGAGGGGGATATACGTCCATATTTAGAGTTAGCTGAATCGAAGAATATAATAATAGCTGAAAGCTGAGTAACAGATGTAAAATTATGAAGGAATCCGATTAGAGCAGATAGAAAATTCAGAAGTTATTCCGAATAATATATAAGTTGAAATCAATGAAATTTTCACATCAAATACGAGTAAGGGCTTTTCGAACATCAAATTCTTGCTCCTCTAGATACATCCTCATATCTTCAATCGGAATCTACGGAAAAGAAGATTTAAATCTATTTTTTGAGAATCATCTCTTACCTTGTCTATATTTGGATCGAAGAATATCCCAGTCAGTACAACATAATCGTACGTTTTAATTGTAATTTCATCATGAATGCCAAAGATTCGATCGAATATACAGTACGCCTTCTTTATCCACGGATAAGCCTCCGCCTGAATTTCAATCAGTCAAACCAATTGCTAAAGTAATTAACTCACCATTTTCCCTTTCTCTTTGTATGCGAGAGCTAGTTTCGTATACAACTCCGCGGATTCTGGATGATCGACTCCCACACAAAACTCCGTAATTTCGATAGCGAGCCGAAGATATTTGTACACTTCCTCGGGATCTGTGAGCTCTGTCACATTGTTCTCGACGATAATCTTCTTTTCTTTATGCAGACAGGCCAATGCGACCATGCAGTCAGCAATTCCTGGCTCATATTCATTCGCCTGAAATATTCGTTAGAAAATGAACTTTCAATCACAAAACTATTACAATAGATTGCAGGGCGGCTATCGCGCTATTAAAGTAGTATTTCGCATCAGCAGAGAACTCATCCTCAGGGATATTCGCAGCTCGATTCCATAAACTGTATTCAGGTCTTCCCTTTTCGCAGTGTCTCGACTGCAAGTGCTTCGCGAACTCTTTGTGCACTTCCGCGGTTTCTCTCGACTCCAATCCAAAAATCTGTTTTAAATTAAAGGACAAATCAACTAATCTTGGCAGTAACCTGCTCAGCCATGATAGCGGCTTGGCGATACAATTCTGTAGCCTCTGCTCTTTCAGGTCCTCCAATCATAAACCACTTGCTTCTGGTGCCTTGCATATCTTTGAGCCTGGCTCGTTTCAGTGCGATTTCAACAGAAAACATATAGTTATTTTTTATTTTCACCTGATAACTTTGTTAGTAGGTCCTTTATTATCTATCCCTTACCTTGGGAACAACAGCGATCAAATCTTCCGCTGAAAAAGGCTTTTGAGACTCGAAGTCAAAGCCTTTAATCCTCGCCAGTTTAACACCCAACTTCTTCGAAAGGGATAGCAGTAATGCAATCATGTTGACTCGCTGTAATACGTCTTTTTCCAAGACGATTCCGAACTTTTTCTTGATCTAATTTAGTTTAAGTCACCACTACAAGCCAAGACCAAAGCCTTACCAATTCCGAAAGCGATTCCCAGATTCCATCTGAACTCTCTGATTTATATTTACTCAAAAGCTCATTGTAGTAGTACAACACACATTTTTTCACATCATCTACAGTAAAGCCGTTTGGTTCGTCCTTCAAGAAGCTCAAGCCATCTCGGATCAACACTTTCATTGCTCGAGAGAGTATCTCTCTCACCGCCAACTCTCGATGATAGTTGTGATCCGCATCCGTGGCTATCCGACCTAAAAACCTCATATTTATTCCTCGTTTGTGCATAACTTCTGTCAGCTCGTCGGAAGTCCGCGGTTCTTCTGTAAACGTCTTAAAATCCTTCAGCAAAGCGTCAATCATGTTGCCTTTCAACTGTTTCGCAAGTCTCTTTGTTTCTTCTCTATCTGCTCGGTACTCGTGGTCTAAAAACGCGATATCCTCTCTAAAAAGCAGCGAATTAACTCTCTTAAAGGCGGAAATAATGAAAATACGGTTTAGAAAACTCAGAGAAGTTGGGGTGACAATCAGGATTCAATGGTATCTTATGCCCAGGGAACTCAAAGGTTTCTTCTCCGGTGCTGACGTTAATATATCGCGTAAATCTGTTCTTTTCTGCCATAGTCTTATGGACGACTCTATTCGAAGGCACTTTCAGCCTCTCCATCGGCGCCAAGAGGTCATGGCAACTCTTGCAACAATAGTATTGCTTAAGCAATGTGGCCTTTTTATCGATATTTCTCTTTTCGTAGTAGAAATACTCAAATTCCAAGATGAATTTATTGCACTCTTCACACCGAACTGGGTTAACCCAAGTCACAAGCTCATAATCAGGATCAAGCTTTCCGTCGTTGTGTTTCATGGCTAATTCCGGCCGGAAGAGTCTCATGCTGCCTTCCAGTCGATCTTCAACTTCAAAGTAGTCACTCGCCATCAACCGACAGCTGTTTAGGATGTAGAAAATCCCGTCTTCAGTGCGATGGATTTCGAGGTCGTATGGCGTGACGATGTTCTTTCCGATCTTCTCAACCCTTTCATAAACAACATGCTAGATGAAAAATTCAATGATTAGCATACTGCGAGAATAACCAAAGGATTCACCTTTTTCAGATTGAACTTCTCCGCAAGTGTAAAAGCGAGGTTCTCGGCATCCTTATCGTTGAGAATCTGCAGCGCCTCTGTGTTTGAGCCGTAGATCAGCGTCTTCTGGGAGATTGGACATAACGCTTCTGCATAGTACCTGACCCCAAAATAGTCAACGATGCAGTTGAGTGGGACATAAACGCCTGAATAAAGCCCTCGTAGCAGGTTTTGCGCGCGAAGCTCGTTATCAGCGAGCTTATAGGCGAGATCTCCCTCTCCTACGTTTTCAGCGCAATAGATCCAGTTTTTGCATTCTCTGATCACCATGCCTCCAGCGACGTATTTGTTCCCTCCTTTACCGTGCAAATTATCAAGGAACACCGGGTCGGTTCTCCACTGCACGATCATATGAACGCATTTCGCTGCAGCAAACTCAAAGTCATCGATCAGCTTTTTTAATTCGCTTTCCAAGTTCATTAAATGAGACATCTCGATCGTTTCTATCGTAGCGGTGTTATTATCAACCAGCTTGCGGTAATAGCGTATCTTCTCAAACAACTCCTCTGTCTCGCGAACCCAATCGCGGTATGGAGGCCAAACGAGGTTATCATCCGTAGAAAAGTTTTCGAACTCCTCCTTTGTGATATTCGAACAGTTGCTTTGGTTTACGTCAACAATGCTAATCTCGTTCAGCTTGTGGCGCAGGTGAACTGACGGCGCGTTCGCAGGTTTACCATGAGGCACGAAAATCAGGGATTCTCCCTTCACCCAGTCTTTAATATTCTCAATTATTATGTCATTTGGAAGCTCTTTAAAGTTCCTGTAAATCCTCTGCTGTTTGAAATCGTACCCGAAGTCCTGGCGAATCGCATGCTTGATATCAAGTACGGTGCCTATGAGCGAATAATAGGGATTAGACACTGCTATTTCAAAAAAAAGTACCAATCTGTCTTCTCACATGAAAACCATACAGTCTTCTGCCAATGCCGTCGGGTCCGTCATGTAAAAACGCAACGTTGACCCTCATATAATGAGGGTCTTTCTCTAAGGCGTCTACTTCTTGCAAAAATTCTTGTTTTGCCTGCTCTATCTTATAAATAGGCGGCATGAGATCCTTTTGCTCCTCAGCAACGCCCATGTCGAAACCTATCACATTTTAAAGCAAATGTTAAGGTTATATGCGCTTACCATCTCGAGTATTTTTATCAAAAGAATCAAATAGAGTCTGATCTTGCTTCGGGAACCGCTTGTTCTCGTCTTTTCTGATCACGATCGGCTCCCAGTTGGCAGATTGGTTCCAGTTGATATCCTTTGGCTGCTCTCGCGCATCTCTCCCAAAGTCATATCTGACAGGCGTGTATGAAGTGGGAGTGCCTCTATTTTGCATTTTTGGCAGTGAAGCCATAGCACTTGTACGGTTCTGCATGCTTGTTGGGTCTAATTTTCTTGAGTGCTGCACAGGTGACTCCTGGAAGTTTTCACCTGGTCGGAACAATGGACGGTCCGGCTAAATTAGGGAATGCCAGCAAAACTCAATAGCTGTAAATAAATATATCATTACCTTTTGACCCAGAGGCTTGGAATCCTCGTCTCCGACTTCGTAAAAGGGGTAGATATTCGATTTGGACTCTTCTGGGCGCACATGTAGCGGTTTTGGGATATAAGAATCGTTTTCTTTCATCTAAAGAGGGAAGGGATCAGATGAGGAGTATGATTGAAAAAATAAAGTTACGCCGTCGTAAGGATTATACTCCTTGCTGGAGCGGAACGTTCCGCTGTTGTTTTGCCTCTTCGCTGTGGTTCCGACTTCATTAGCAGGGTCGTATTGATCTCCATGCGCGTATTTATCGTTCGAATCTTGTGCTGTTTCAAATGGTTGGAATTCCACATTGTCCTGACGAGTCTTCTGGACTCCGGTGTTGGGGTTATAAGCGAAAGGATCCACTTGACTCGAATTCGAGTCAATATAGTTATCTTTGATGGGAATGTCTTTTCTTAGAGAGCTTTCCTGGGGAGTGCTCTGTTGGGGTTGAGAGGTAGGATCGTTGTCGTGACTCATCGGGTTAAAGCCTCTTAAGTAAGGATTGTCAGTGGGATTCCTTTGTGGATTATTTGAGGGATTCATGTTAGTGTTGACTGATGTGTTTTGATTGTTTCCAATAGGACTGTCAGTCACTTGATTAGGAAGCATCCCGCCTTGTTTTTGCGGACTGGAAGGCTGCTGCTGGGTATTATTTTGCTGGTTTTCAAGAGGATCAGAAGCTTGTGTGTCACGAATGAGGGGATTATATTTGCTTTGGTTGCTTTCACCCATGCTTGGATTACTTTCTTGATTCTGCAAAGGGTTATAGTTCTGCAAATGCGTTGGTATTTTATTCGGATCTGCATTTCCTCCTTGTGCCTGATTTATTTGCTGGTTAGGGTTCTGTGCTTGATTATAGTTCTGCATTGGATTGTAGTTTTGTAAAGAAGCTGGTATTTTATTTGTATCAGTATTCCCGCCCTGAGCTTGGTTTGCTTGTTGCTTCGTCGGGTCATAATTCTGTAGATACGGATTTTGCAATGGATTTCCACCCTGTGCTTGATTCGTAGGCTGTGTAGAGTTTTTCATTGGATCGTAATGCTGTAGATATTGGTTCTGAGTCGGATTTCCACCTTGCGCTTGATTTGTGGGTTGGGTGGAGTTTTTCGTTGGGTCGTAATGTTGTAGATACTGATTTTGCAGGGGATTTCCACCTTGCACTTGATTCGTCGGCTGTGTAGAGTTTTTCATTGGATCGTAATGCTGTAGATACTGGTTCTGGGCCGGATTTCCACCTTGAGCTTGATTTGTAGGCTGCTTGGTTGGATCATAATGTTGTAGATATGGGTTTTGCGCCGGATTCCCTCCTTGGACTTGATTCATTGGTTGAGTGGAATTTTGCATTGGATTGTAGTGTTGTAGATGCGGTGGTATTTGATTTGCATTACTGTTTGGTTGCTGATTCTGTGGTAAATTTGAATTCTGTATCGGATTTTGTTGCTGTTGCTGAGGCCCGCCTGTTGTATTTACTTTCAACGGCTGGCTTACAGGCTGCTTGACAGCACTGTCAGACATTTCATCTATATGCTGAACCCTATTCGCTTCTCGAGGACTATCCTGTGGATTATTGATATCATATTCCTCTTCTTCACCGTATTGAGAATCAGCGTAGTTCGAGGGATGGTTAAGGTGCTGGAGATTAGCGTTAGGTTTGTTATTAAGAGGTTGATTTTGCAATTGCTCAGATTGCTCTTGAGAGTAACCATCATCATAGAATTCTGATGTATTCCCTTGATTACTTATTGCGTATTGATTTTGACGAGGATCCATTCGATTTGGAACTTGTTGCCCAGTGCCTCCGGCCATGGATTGTTGCATTTGTTGTGGCCCACCTCTGTTCTGTTGTTGCTGCTGAGGATTGTTTTTGAGTGATTGGTATTGAGACGGCTGGCTAAGCGCGTCGAAACTATCAAAGTCTTCGGATGCAGAAGGACCATTTGGATCTCGATTTCGAGGGTCGTTAGGTTGAAGCATTGGCTGCTTCACGGGATTTTTGTTACTCGTACCGCAAGCACCTCCCATTTATCGTTTCGAAATGAATAAATAAGTCTTTAAAATATTTAAAATCAGGTTCAAAAAATTTTCGAAATCATCATCTATATCACCAAATAAAAAAACGCCTTTTCATTCATTTGTAACTAGACAAAGCTTGTGAAATCTGTACTCACAGTTCATCGCAGAACGGATGCATTGAAGTTATTACATACAAAAACTTTCCATAGTTGTAATTATCCTAATGATTTATCTGAATATGGTTGAAATAGCTGCTGGTGGTCATCTTCTGTGCCGTCAATGGCATGTCAGCTAGTATTGTGAGTTGTGTTTGTTTTTTTAGATACTATCAGTAATAGAGAGCTCTAAGAAACTGTTTAATTTGCTGCAGTTACATTTTTCTTTTATCTCTAATAATACCTTCTAACATTATTATATGAGTAAGCTATTTCACAATTCTTGAAGTAAACCATGGTATTTCGAGTTTTCTTAAAAATCGTCTTCCAAAATTCAAGAATTACGCAGATAGATAGGTATTGATAAGCGCGTTTTCTCTTATTATATTTCAGAACCAAGTATGAATCATCAATATGCACTTAGAAAATCAAATTAAACAACTGGTCTCTAAACCTGTAAATTTTCATCATAGGTACCTTGGCCTTTAAGAATAAACTCAATACCCGGCGCTTCTTCAACAACGATTCTGAATTTGCTCTTGTAAAGAATATTTTTCTTTGGCTATTCAAATAAATTTCGCTAAGGAAAAATTTAAAAGTCTCTCATTACCCTGAAGTTAATAAGGATCTGCTTTGGTACAAACTGTTCTCTTTCCTTCATCGTAACGCTCAAGTCAGAAATTCTTGATTTCGCAAATGCTAGTCCAGTGCCATAAGGATCAAACCCTGCGCCATCTGGCACTTTATTGACGGGTAGCGTCGGACCTTTCTGGATGCCCTATTTGCAGAACACAGAGGATAAGCACTCAGCAATTAAATGTGATAGGGTTTTACCTCAGAAACCGAGAAGTCCCAAACGGTTGCATCGTCTGTCTTCTTACTATCCTCTATGTCTAAGGCAGTCATTGTGTTCAGTCCAAGGACCTTCTTCACAGGGTATTTCACATAGTTCAGCTTCCATTTTCCTGGCACGGTGCTGTCATTGGTAAGATAAACCGCTCGTGTTTTCACGTTATCGATATGCACAGTACCGAAGTCCAGTACGATTTCGCTTGGCAACCCTTCGAAACCTTCTGTATTAAGTTTCAGGACTGGTCGCAGCAAGACTCCTTCAATATCGAAGCTCTGATAGTCAGAGTTAGCGTAGTTAACATGAAGGATGCCTGGCAAACGAAGAGATGGGCATAAAGGCCATTTATCATGGTCTTTTTCATTAAAGCCGTCGAAACGAACTGTAAGCTCGACATTTGAGGCCGGAGTGAGATTAAAGTGTGTCTCAGCTTTGCTGCCGCCCATCGTTAAAGTTTTTCCTGGATGTTCGTATTTCGCTGGGGAGGTCGTCTTGCTTGCCACAAGAGTGAACGGTCCATCGAGCTGCACGTTGAATAATAAATTGCTGTTTGTCTTGTTTCGTAAAATAATGTTCTTTTCTTGTTTATCCGCTTTCACCAACGACCATTTCTCGAATCTCAGGCAATGCGAACCATCCATTTCTTTCTAATCATTGAAAACGAGGTGAATTTGCTTCGAAAAAGGGGAGGTGCAATAATTACTCTCTTATCTAACGTTAGGAAAGGCTGTTCAGTGTATGCTTTGAGATAAACTGGCAACACTTCGAAGTTCTTCGGATGAGTTCGGCCACTCTCGTTGTCGGCTTCGACAAGCTTAGGTCGTCCGATCAGGACAGCGTTATAGGCTCCGATCACTCTTTGTGAGAAAGAGACTGTGAAAGTCTCTTGTCTTCTACCTTTAACGACTGTTTCCCTTTATTAATTGGTTAGCACTCCTGAAATGCTTTATCGTTAAAGTTACTGTGGGATAATCTGGAAAGGCCCGTCTCTAGCCTCTTCTGGGATTACTGGGTCAAAGTTCAATTTAACCAGGTCCTGGCTGCCGATCTCTGGCGGGTCGATCTTCACGGAGAAGAAGTCTTTTGTTGGATCCATGTTATCCAGATTATATAACTTCCATTCTATACAACAATTTAAAGCGTTTCGATAATGAAGAAACATAAATTACCAATAATAAGGTCATCAGGTCCCGTGTTCGTTAGTTTAAACTGCTTGGAGATCGGAGGGAAGCTATGCATCAACGATCCCACCGTGAAGCTTGGGTAATCGCTCTTAAAGTCAACTCCAACTTGGTTCGGCGTGACAACCAACGGCGATCCAGTTACATTCAACCTCATGGGGAATTTTTTCAATGGAAGCCCTTTTACATCGCAGCAGAGATGATCCTCAAAGACGCCGCAAGTGTCATTGTATACAGTCAAATTGACGATTATTTCCTCATGAGCATGTAAAATTCCAGATTTTGGCACGCAGACAGCCGCGATACCTTTATTATTAGTGAGATAAAACTTCGAATCTTTCTCCAATCGTCTGTTTTTGTTCAACTCCTGCCCGTCAACCGATGTGAAATTATCAGTTTTTTCATGTTCTTCGCCGAGAATTTGCACGCCAGGCCTTGTGAATGAGGCGTCGAGTTGGCCTGATTTATTTTTCTTTCTTCTAAAGTCCTGAGTGTCTTCAGAAAATTTGATTTTCGTCGATCTGTCCTTTCTGCTCGCGGTATTTGTACTCGTGCCGACCTTGCTGTCATTAAAAACTTTTTTCTTGGAATGCACGATAACGTTAACGTCTTCCTTGAATTGAATCGGTTCGAATTCCTCCATGTAAAAGTTAAACTTCGTCTCAATGCCACTGGTGTTTTTAATCACGAATTTCAGCTCTCGAGGCTTGTTTATCATCATGTCAAGCAGCTCGATCTTTTCGAGGATCACTGCAGGAGGCTTGAGTGTTTCCAGGAGATTTGTCATTCTTTTATCACCTGACTGAGTGCCATCGTACTTTGAGCCAGAAAACCCGAGAGGAAGCTCGAAGCCAAGGCCTTTGCTGGTGCTGAGACTGCGGCTGCCGGTCTTGCTTCCAGCGAAGCTGCTGGTGAAGGCGAAGCCTTCCTCTACAAGTTCATACGATACACTCAATCCTTCGATCGGCGCAGTGAGTCTGAAGCCTATTGGACCGACATCTTCTACATCGCATTCAAGTATTTCATCGAGCTTCTGTCCAAAGTGAGTTGAGAACTTTATCATCATGGGTATCTCTGACTGAGGAGGGATAACGCCCTCGACTGGTTCAAAGCTCATGATGAAGTCTTCGCGTTGGATTGGAGTCCATTTGAATTTCGCTGGGATGTTACCAAAGTTAATCATGGAAATTCCTTTCGCGCTACGTCCTCGAATTTCGTATTCTTGATCCGCGTAAATGACTGAGTAGTCGACTGCGGACCGACTGAGCCCAACGTGGATGTCCTGTACCTCGCCTTTGACGAAAAGCGTGTGTTTAGGACCGTTTTCAAGCAGTATTTCGATAAGGGAGTCAAGAGTCTCTGGGGTGGTTGAGTTGAGAGAAATAGCAATTTCTACCGTCTGACGTGGAGGAATGATAAGATACTGGGTTTCGAAGTAGATCTTCTCGTTCCACCATTGGTAGTATCGCTCCTCGGGATCCTCAGTCTCGAAATCTAAGCGTAGTCGTTGAGGTTATAACAAAAAATGAACTTCACATACCGCTGAATGTAACGTTCTCGTTCTCTCTTCTGAGGAGAATCTTGGCCTCAACATCGCTAATGTTCTCGATCTTGATCGTTTGTGTTGCTTTTGTATGGCTTTTAACCAAGCCAAAGTTCACTTCCGACTGAAGAACTTTGATCTCAGGGCCCAGGAAGTCAGCTGCTAGCTGTGATAGGAATTACGAGATTAAAACAAAGCAAATTCCGTAAAGTTTTACTTGGAAAGAGAGAGTATGAGCGTTTTCAAGGTGCACTATGAAAACGGCGTTTTGGTCTTTCAAAGGGCTCGGATGCAACAATCTAATATTAATATTCGACTCGGCTTCAGGATCAAGCGTTCCCTGGAAATACTATTAGCAAAATGCCGTAGATACAAGTTTACGGAGTCCGGAAAAGCGAGAACCTCTAACTCCTCTGAGCTTTTGCTATGAACCTCCACGCTGAAAGGCACTGCAGTATTTCCCTTATTTTTCAACGTGAACATCTTCGAATGGAATTTATTCAATGTCAGCGGCAGCGGGAACTTATAAAACGCGGGACTGATCTCAACATCATTGAACTTAACTGCTCCGATCAGCATGAACTCATAGTAGGTAATGCTGGGTCTCAGGCTTCCTCCTCCTTCTTGACTTCTATGGTCCTCATACTGCTTTTTGATGATTTCAGGTGGATTACGAATGCTCTCGAAAGGAATGTCTTCCACGAGGAGTTTTATCTTCTGATAATGCGGAATTGCGCGATGAGACGAGAAGCTCATGGTAAAATCGATCTCCGAATCACCTTGGAAAAACCCTTTCTGAGGCTCGATCGAAAAATGGTTGGGCTCGTCGTCGTCAAGGTCCTGATCCTTCTCGATTATCCACGAGTAATTCACTTTAACACCAGCGTTGTTTCTGATAGTAAGGATGGATTTCTTCGAAATATTGGGGAAAACCTCAGGGAAGAAAATCCTATCGATTTGATGCTCGGCTTCAATGGGCACGTTATTCAACTTCGCGACTTTCAATTCGACCATATTGGCTCTAGCAGTGATCGTGTAGAACTCGCTGGTGTTATTATCGCAAGCAAGAACGACTTTTTCTGTGATAACTCCTTCCTGCTGTGGAGTAAACACCACAAAGAGTTCCATGGTCTGGCCTTTCCCAATATAGAACTCTGACGGATACACGGTAAAATTATTCAGTCTGAGGATGTCTCCCTTCTGATGCCTGTCGTCCTCTTCCCTCTCGCAGAAGAATTTGAAACCGCCTTCACCTCCTTTGTTAGTGAACTGGAAAACCATATCGACTCTGTCTCCTAACCAGCAGCTCTGGCAATCTATTATTGTTATTATTCGAATCAAATCGCATTCATAGCTGAAATATTACCAAGCACTTTGCTCAGCGTGAGTTTCGGATGCTCTTTCCTGGCTTGTAGTCTCACCTACAAGAGTCACATTCAGAATTGGCTGCGAAAGGACGATTTACCTTAAATGACGACTCTTCGGTGATAATAACGAAATGGTCATCGTAATCGGCAAGAGAACTGGCGTAAAAGTTCACGTAAAAGATGGCTGACATACCCGGCGCGATCTGTCCGTTATCCAGAGGATATTTCACTCTAGAGATAGTGAATTCCGAACTGCTCAAATGTTAGTTGGGAGTTTGCAGCGGAGGATTTACGTCGCAGGTGGCATGTATTTCAATCGACGTGAAATACCACTGGCGTTTGTGACTGTCAATGGAATCTCATAGACTGCATCGACCTTATAGTCGGTGAAAGTTACAACAGCAGGATCGATTCTGAAAGGGTCTCTGGGATCGTTAGGTTCGCCTTTAATGTCCTATAGAAGGGAAAATAAGCGATTTTGAGATTAGAGCGAGCAATGTTACATCCAGGAAGGTGAGAGGTGGTCTATCGATCTTAAATCGGGGGTTTCGAAGGTAGTTGATTTGGGTTTGCATGCGCTTGATGATTTTATTATTGAGAGCTTTCTCAATCGCGTTCAACTTGGTTAAATACTCTGGAATTTTGCGTTTCTTTGTTGGTTTGGAGAGCGTCATGTCGCCCGTAGCCTTCATGTTGGTTTCTGATTTGGACTGTGACATCATCATGGTTGTCATATCAAATCTGATAGTTGCTGTTTAAAAGCTTTCGCTCAGAGAATGAATTAATAAAAACTCTGTAGTTACAATTTCTATTTCAAAATTACCTTCTTCGATTGATCTTGTCAAGTAATATATTATTCCGTACACCTGCTAACAACCTCAAAACACCAGCCGCTTTTAAAGAACTCTGGTTAAAGCCGACAATGAGGTTCAGACAGTAACTTATAGCCATCTACTTGAGAAAATATATATGAAAAAATCACAAGGCTTAACTCTTGAAGATACCATGGGAACGCCAGGGTTATCGATTAATAAGTTTCTATTGAAGAAAATCACTTTCAAATCTGGAAGGAAACCTTCATAATATTTAAAAATTGAACGAAAAATTTTAACTTCATGGATTTGGCCATGCTATTTGAAGCTAGGACTGATAAGAAAGGATCTCTTAGCTGGCATTTTTCAAAATGAGGCGTAGAAAAAACAAAAAAACCAGTGTAATGGATTTTCAATTTTCAACAGTTTAAACTTATTTTGGTCTCTTCAATTATATTCAAAAGTCGCAAGAAGCATGTCAGGTGACCTTCTTTGTCCAAGGCTATTGAGCTGATTGATCCTCTGTTAGATAACTCACAGTATTCAGATGGTGGCTGGATCCAGTGGTTCTGTAGTCTCGAAGACCATAACTTTTTCTGCGAAGTCGATGAAGACTACATTCGCGACAATTTTAACCTTTACGGCTTAAAACCAAAATTCTCACACTACAAGTTAGACTCATCCTACCGATACATCCCTTGCTCATGCTCAATCCATCTCATTTTGAAATAGTGAAGCTATGGAAATGATTTTGTCTCCAGAATGCCCTGATGATGAAGACCTTGAAGATGAAAAGTGAGCTATTCTGAGCAAAAGTGAAATTTAATCTCTCTGCGCAGGTACCTTGAGATATACCAGGAAGCTACCGATCTCTACGGGCTGATTCACTCGAGATTTATTCTGTCGCCTAAAGGTAAGAGCAAAGAGCTCCAATTTTTCGGCATCTCACACAATCAATGACAATAGGGTTGGCCGTTATGAGAGAAAGGTTCTTGTTAGGGAAATTCGGTGTTTGTCCTCGAGTACTCTGCGAAAGACAGGCGGTTTTACCCATCGGAATGTCCGAGGAACTCCGCACTTCGAGAGTTAAGGTGATCTTTCACTCTCTCCATGTATTCTGAGGAGATTTACAATTAATTGCTTAGGTTTACTGCCCGAGATGCGAAGATGTTTATATCCCAAAGAAGAAATGCACAGATGTCGATGGAGCGTACTTTGGATGCTCATTCCCTCATATTCTCCTCCAGGTTATCATTTCTTGGGCTGTAAAGGGTCTGATTCCTGCTGATAGGCTTACCCGGACCTGAATCCTAATCCTCCAACCACGACTTATATCCCAAGGATTTATGGATTTAAGATTTACAAGAAGAAAGGGTCTCGATTCTGGGAAGAAAACAAGAATCTCAATGAGCTGACGCATTATGGAGAGGAGCAGCTAAAGAAATTAAAATCGATGTACAGTGGAAACAATACGCAGGGTGCGACGCAAACAACTCAGGCTTCGACCACAGGTATCAGTTTTTTTCATGGGCAGTATTAATACCATATACTGTAGGCCAGAAAATGGGAATCAATGCGAAGGGCACGGATATCAAACCAGAATAATCATTCGTTGATTATTTCTTTTAGCGGAGGGAATCGTGGAGAAGAGACAAGGAGTGCAAAGATAAAATAGAATTTTAATACAGTTTAGGGCTTAGAAATCGATTTTATTTTAAGATTTGTCTCTGTTTGGTTATCTTGAAATACTAATTTTATGCAAAAGAGAGAAAGATATAATTTGTTCGCCGCGATGAATGAATTTGGGTTTGGTTTGAATGGGTTTGATAACGAAAATGAAGGGTTGTGAAGTGAGCTAGGGTGCTCTTTGTGAACTTTTATGAAAATAGGCTAAGTATTTTGGTTAATTGTAATTATCCAATAGGGATTTAGATATAATAAAATCGG
>ENA-UOTZ01000257-UOTZ01000257.1-compost-metagenome-genome-assembly--contig:-NODE-257-length-44632-cov-8.345663_pt1 | contig 44632 bp, 32 predicted proteins | sample MGYA00238144_ERZ746983 | MGnify/ENA primary metagenome ERZ746983 (study PRJEB28759, sample SAMN06268863) | compost metagenome | isolation source: single cell | place: USA: California, Emeryville, Joint...
AAATCACAGATAAATACGGGTTTCACCTCACTGAGCAAGAGAAAAAGGACTACCAAAGGTACATTGATGCGAATCTTGAAGCCTATGATACATTGGCACTCATGCCTGACTACTTACCAGTCGTGAAATATCCTCGCACTCCAGGCTACTTCCCTGATCCTAGTGAGAACAAGCTCAATGCTTGGTACGTGAAGACTGAGGTGAAAGGAGCACCTTCTGGTAAGTTGGCAGGAAGGAAGGTAGTCTTGAAAGACAATATCTGCCTTGCTGGCGTGCCAATGATGAACGGCTGTTCTGTATTAGAAGGATATATTCCAGAGATCGACGCAACAATAGTCACCAGACTACTCGATGCCGGCGCTACAATCGTCGGAAAAGCTCATTGCGAAAACATGTGTTTATCTGGAGGAAGTTTCACCTGTGCTAAAGGTCCCGTTCATAATCCACATAAACTTGGGCATTCATCAGGTGGCTCTTCTTCAGGAACAGCAGCTCTTGTAGGATCAGGCGAAGTTGAGCTCGGAATCGGAGGCGACCAAGGTGGATCTATCCGTATTCCATCATGCTGGTGTGGATGTGTTGGAATGAAACCAACCCATGGTCTCGTTCCATACACAGGGATCTTCTCGATGGAAACCTCACTTGATCACGCCGGACCAATCACCACGAATGTCGCCGATAACGCGTTGTTATTGGAAATTCTCGCCGGTCCTGACGATCTTGACCCTAGACAATACGTGCCGGAGGGTGTCTTTGGAGATTACACAAGCAACCTTAAGGAAGGAGTAAAAGGACTCAAGATTGGAATTTTGAAAGAAGGTTTCGGACACAAAGAATCTGAAACTGTAGTCGATGCCTATGTTACAAAGGCTGCTCTTAAGTTCAAAGAGCTGGGAGCCACCGTCGAAGAAGTGTCTATTCCTGAACATTTGCTCGGGCCAATTGCATTCCTGGGAATTTGCTGTGAAGGTGCAACGCAAACTATGCTGAAAGGAAATGGATACGGTAGTGGTTACAGAGGACTCTATCTCCCAAGCGCTATGAAAGCGCAAGCCCGATGGAAAGAAAGACCGGATGAACTTTCGAAGACGACTAAGCTCTTTACTATCTTAGGTGATTACCTTTGGGATAAATATGATGGAACTTTCTATGCTAAAGCTCAGAACCTCAGCAGAAAACTTAGAAAGGCCTATGATGACAAGTTGAAGGAATATGATATCATCATCATGCCAACACTCCCTTATAGAGCACCAGCTCTTCCAAAGAAAGACTGTGATATGGATGCCTATATCGCCAATGCGTTAGGAATGGTTGCGAACACATCGATATTCGATGCTACAGGACATCCAGCCTTGAATCTTCCAATCGCAAAGGTTGATGATTTACCAATCGGCATGATGATGGTCTCTAAGCATTATAATGAATCCGTAATTTACAAGGCCGCCTTTGCTTGGGAAAAAGCCTATGATTGGAAAAAAGAGAATTAATCTGAATTTCGAGTTTAAGATGAAATGAATTTAATAAAAATATATATATAATTCCCGTCATATAAAGCGCTAATATTATATATCACAAGGTCGAGGATAAGGATTGAATCAAAGAATAAATAAGATTTCATAACATAACAACAACAAAAAAGCACCTTGATATTGAACGAAAAGGCTAATGAAAAAGCTAGCTTAACTGATCAAGCTGTTGCTACACTGCATGTTGGCCAAATAATCGTGTTTCAAGTTAATTTCCATAAGAAAGGAACTTCCTCGACTGTTGGGAAAATGATTCATAAAGCAATAAATTCTACTGGATCAAAGATATCTATAGACCAGAAAAATGTCAGTAGCAGTTAAGTTCCTTTATTTTCATGGATTGAACTAAGGGTTATGCACTCCTGAGCAGGCAAATCAACTTGCACTGGTGCAAATAGGTTAAAAATTATTTTACAAAAAACTAAAAAGGATATGGAAGCAAGCAACTACACCTACGAGAAAGTCAAACGTCCAACAGACGAGCAGTTCAAACAAATCACAGATAAATACGGGTTTCACCTCACTGAGCAAGAGAAAAAAGACTATCAAAGGTACATTGATGCGAATCTTGAAGCCTATGATAAATTAGCTCTCATGCCTGACTACTTACCAGTGGTGAAGTATCCTCGCACTCCAGGCTACTTCCCTGATCCGAGTGAGAACAAGCTCAACGCTTGGTATGTGAAGACTGAGGTGAAAGGAGCACCTTCTGGTAAGTTGGCAGGAAGGAAGGTAGTGCTGAAAGACAATGTTTGTCTTGCTGGTGTCCCAATGATGTACGGAAGTCCTATTATCGAAGGGTATATTCCAGAAATTGATGCGACGATAGTCACGAGATTATTAGACGCTGGTGCTACAATCGTCGGGAAAGCCAATTGTGAGAATCTATGTTTTTCTGGAGGAAGTTTCACGTGTGCGAAAGGACCAGTCCATAACCCTCATAAGCTCGGATTTGATTCTGGTGGTTCTTCCTCAGGAACGGCTGCTCTAGTTGGATCAGGCGAGGTCGAGCTGGGAATCGGAGGAGATCAAGGAGGATCTATCCGCATTCCAGCATGTTGGTCTGGGTGTGTTGGATTGAAACCGACATATGGGCTTGTCCCATATACTGGGATCCTGCCAGTAGAGCTGTCCCTTGATCATACAGGCCCTATCACCGCCAATGTCCTCGACAACGCGTTGATGCTCGAAGTCCTTGCTGGCCCTGATGATCTCGACCCGAGACAGTATCTACCCGAGGGAGTTTACGGTGATTACACGAGCAAGATTAAAGAAGGAGCGAAAGGACTCAAGATTGGAATTTTGAAAGAAGGTTTTGGACATAAACAATCTGAATCTGTAGTTGATGCCTATGTGACAAAGGCTGCTCTTAAGTTCAAAGAGCTGGGAGCCACCGTTGAAGAAGTCTCCATTCCTGAGCACTTGGTCGGACCAATCGCAGTCGCGGCCATTACTTGCGAAGGTGGAGTACAAAACATGTTCCACGGAAACAGCTTCGGCACTGGCTATAGAGGGCTCTATCTCCCCAGCGCAATGAAAGCTCATGCCCGTTGGAGAACCATGCCAGATGAACTACCTGTAATGGCTAAGATGGACGTTATATTAGCTGATTATCTTTCGAATCAATATCATGGCACTTTCTATGCTAAAGGCCAAAACCTAAGCCGGAAGATCAAGAAAGCCTACGATGACAAATTCAAGGAATATGACATTATTATCATGCCAACAGTACCATTCAGACCTCTACCTCTCCCAGAAAAAGACTGCGATTTCGATACATATATGGCCAGAGCATCTAATAAGGACGTAAACGTCGCTGTATTTAATGTTACTGGACATCCCTCGTTAACCATACCCATCGCTAAAGTCGATGGTCTACCAATAGGCATGATGCTTGTCTCCAAATACTTTAACGAAGCGGCAATCTATCAAGCCGCTTATGCATGGGAAAATGCTTATGATTGGAGAAAAGAAAATTAAGTGAGAGTAATAAGTACACTGGAAAGTTTAATCATATAGCTTTTATATTTTACATTGAAAAAATGTTATTGTTCAAGCCGTTTTAACGCCACTATGTCCTATTCGGCAGGAGGCAACTAAATCAAGTAACATCAATCGATAATACTTTGTATCACAGAGATAATGGTTGACACCAGACCCTAATTTGGCTCTCTTTTTTTTTTGTGAGGAAGATTTATAAACACAAACTCAGTTTTATTTTTCATTGTAGTCTTATTCTCAAAAGGAAATGGTTGCTTTGGTCATTCTCTCTTCAACAGTCATTCTATGTAACTGAATAGACAGGTAGCAACAGGACTTTTCACATAATTTGAAGTTTATTTTCTGAATCTTCATAATAATTACACATCATGAAAGCGAGTCTATCCAGAGGATGACACAAAGTATTCACTTGAAGCAGATATCATGAAAAACCAAAGCCTGAAATACATATCCAATAGAGCTTCTCTTACTTGCCTTCGGCGGCCTTGCTTTTATTGTACTTATCCAAGACATGTTTATGTAAAATCGTGATCGCGTCTTGAACGGTTCTGATCTTCTCAGACTCTTCATCGGTAATATCAACTCCGAGATTTTCTTCCAAAGCAACGACCATTTCAACGGAGTCCAATGAGTCGTATCCCAACTCCTCAAAAGTTGCGGTTTTGCTGAGCTTATCTTGCTTTGTCTTTGCTGCGGATCTCAGAACCTGCAAAACTTTCTCCTCGACTTCAGCGAGAAGTTCAGAGGTCTCTTGGGTTGAGAAATAAGACATTGGGAGGTAGCTGGACTCCAGAGGGCTTCTGAGATAGAGCTTCACGGCGCTGCTTCGAGATGAAACCAACTTACCCCTTCTGAGGGATGGGACGAGGACCTTGGCGAAACCTTGGCAAGCTTTCAACATTTAGAAAATCTCGACGAACTTATCTAAGTTTTAATTCAGGTTATAAATTATCCTTTTTTTGAATTCATAAAAGCACTTAGTAGCCCAATTTATTAAGCAAGATGAATCGAGTTAGTTATATTTTATACATAAATAAATGCGTATTGAGAGTACCAACGTCTCATGCGGGCAGTTTTTCTCAAAAAATAAATCAATTAAGTTGATAATCAAGCCTTAGTGTTCGAGTTTTCTAACGAACTGTACACGTAATTATCTGGACTGCCTAGGTCGCCGCCTCCAGCCTTGCTGGACAATGTATATTCAGGTGATTGCAGTTGACTTCGCGAGCCGGTTTGGAAGAAAATATTAGGGCTTCCAAAATTGCTGGACTAATTTACGAAAAAATATTAAACTAAATTACGGCGTTAGATTATTGTTACCTCAAAGTCTTCTCTTGGCAGCTGTTGTGGGCTGCGGATCCGTGAGTGCCCTTTTTGTCCAGAGCCAGCGTGAGAGCTCATCCCGGAGATATTTTTATCGTAGTTTTGATCTCTGAGGTAATCATCTCGACTATGACCTCGCTCGCTTCGGTCGAACCCTCCAGATGAGAGTGGCTCCCTACTATGCCCAAATTCTTGAGCCAAACCGTGATTTCTCTGGATCTCATGGTCTAGTGAGCTGAGCGTTTGGTCATACAACACTTTCTTTCGCACCTCCTCTCTTCGCTGTCTCAGCAGGTTCTCCCTTTGCTGGGTTATTTCTCTCATTCTTTCCTCATCCAGCCTTTGTCGTACTTCAGCCGCTTGTGCGAATTCAGCGTTGACTGTGTTTTTAAACTCCTCGAATTTCTCCTGTTCCTCTTCGACCAGTTGGCGCTCTCTGTCTTTCAGTGCTCGATGAAATTCAAGACGGTCTTGGTAATCTTGCTGTTGGAAAGCTAATTTGTACTGTGTCTCTACGTGCCTTGCTCTTTGGTCATGCATTTGCAGAATCTGGTCTTGGATTTTCTTTTCCTCATCAAGCAGCTTTTCCTGGAACTCCCTGCTCATTTCTATGATTCTGTCCTCGAAAGCCTTTCGCTTTTTCTCATCTTCTATTTTCCTGACCTTCTGTCGGTACGCCTCAGCTTCTTCCATTTGTTTTCTTCGTTCTTGCTCCAACGTGACGAGGTTCTGTTGAAGCCGAGCCAATGTGTTTCGTTTTTCTTCATCCAAGAGAATTTTCTGCTGAATCGTGTCTTCGTTAGCTAGCAGCTTATCTTGCCGCTTTTGAAGCTCTCTAAACTCCTCATCATACGTCACAGCCTGATCTTCCATCTGCCGGAGTTTACGCTTTCTTTCAAGTTCAACATATCTCATTTCTCTTTCGAAATCATCAGCAGCTAACCGATCCCGTAACTGTCTTTCCTCGTGCTCTTGCTGCTCCAACCCGTATTGCATTGCTTGCTTTTGTCTATAAAAATCGTCGCGAAGGCGCTTTTCCTCTTCTTCAGCCCGCCTAGCCTCTTCGAACAGCCTTTCTTTCATGATCTTCTGCTTTTCCTTGAACTCCAAGTCAGTTGTAAGGCTCTTAGCGTTTTCTTCCTTGTTACGGATATCTATCATTTCGTTCAGTCTTTTCGCTGCCTGGAACTCCAGGTTCAAGAGCGCTTCTTCCTCAAGTCTGGACTGCAGGATTTGGTTTTCGATGCGTTGACGAGCTTCAAGCTCACGCTCTACGTCGTATTTGTCGAACTTGCGGTTATCCTCGGATTGGTTGAGTCTACTCTTCATTCCGGCCTCCATCTGCTTAATTTGATTAAGTCGCTGCTCTCGTAACTCTTTTTCTGCCTTTAGTTGTCTCGCGAGCCTAACTTCCTCCTCGTAGGCGCGGAGTTCCTTTCTATCGCGCTCAATCTGAGCCAGATTTTCCTGTTTCTTTTGGAAAAGAGTCTCCTGCTCGATGATTTCATTCGTCAGGCGCTCCAAATCCTTCATCTGTCTATATCGCGCCATTCTTCGGTTCTCTTCCTCAGCGATTTGCTGCTTGATCTTCTTGTAGTAGTCGATCGAGTGCTTTGGTCCGATCGTGAAGATAGGATATTGGCCTTTAGTCAAAGGGAGGTTATTGCGAAAAGTAACGCGATAGGCGGATCCTGGCACCTCTCTGGCCAACTTCTCAATGCTTTTGAAAATTTCTGCGATATTAACGTTGCGAGGTTTCATAAGAAACGCTTCGATGCCCTCAGCTGTCTCGAGATGCTTAAGAGCTGTACCGTACGCAGTTAAATACGCGACTGGAAACAGAAGGAAATATTCAGGATTTTGCTTGTTTAGCATTAAGCGGTCGAAAAATGAGAGCCAATCGTCTTGGGACAAGAACTCAGTGAACAGAGTTGCATAGTGCGACCAAAAGAACCCAGCTGCTGAGAATCCGCATTTGTTTAGATGTTCAGCCAGCGAAGGATCAACGTCTTTGAGAACCTGCTCTATCGTTTGGAGGTAATTGCTTGGAGGGCTGGGAGAGTGCTCAAGGAAGTGCTGAGCCCATTGCCAGAAGAAAGAAATGATAATTTCAAAGCAAATGACCTCGTCGCTTGAAAATAGCTTCACGAAAGGGAAAATGAAGTCGACGAGATATGGGAACTCGCCGAAACAAGGAGCGTAATGGGCTAAACAAGAGCACATTCTTTGCAATTTCGCAAAGAGTTTATGAGATTTGAGCATGTAGTTTTCTTCGAGTTTCGCGAAGGCTGGGTGAGTTCCTTTCGCAACAATGTTATCAAAGGCTTCGAGGTTCTCAGGCAGCTCAAGGAGGAATTTCCAGATTAGTGCCCTGTGTTTTTCTGGGAACACCGAATAGACCTCCACGATTTTATGAAGCTGGTCTGGGTCAAGAGTACCATTAGCGAATGAGATTTTAAATGACTGCTGCATTGACCTATCCGTCCTTGAAGTGGTGAACTTATTCGACTTTCGGTACATCTTAGACCCGTGTGTGTCCTGAACTGAAGAGTCGAAGAGACTGGACTTATCTTTCGTTTGGCCAAATCGCTGGGTAGACTGTTGGTGTGATCTGACTGTCTCGTTTGGAGGGAGAAGTTGCTGGTTGGGGTCTTTGTTCTCTTCGCTTGATTCCTCCAGAATCCTATCGATATTTGTTCCAGAGAAAGAAGAGGGTCCTGGCAAACTAGCAGATTTGCTTAAATCGGGTCTTTCTGCTAGATATGGTTTGATCGTGGAGTAAACGCTGTCTTCAGAGAGTCCTTGTTTCCATTTGAGCATGTTTTGTCTAATTTTGGACGAATTATTAGGGTGGAATAGGCTGATTGGGGAGATTTTACGTGTTGGCTTCCTCCAAGACGGTCTGCAGGTTGTAGAAATATATCTCTCCTGTGTTGGAGAGGTTAAGCACGAATTTTCCGAGGTAATCAGCAGAGCTTTGGACGATGGATTTGGAAGGAATTCCTTTCTTTGCGATGACGCGCATTGTTATGATATCTATGATATGCATCTGTCCGTCGCTAGCGACCAAAGAAAGGCGGTAGTTCGGCAAGAATTGGATGTCTCTGACAGAGTCGCTGTTTCCGGGGAGAGAATAGGAAACAGGATCAGATCTGTTTTTGAGATCGAATACAAGAAATTGTGGTGTTTCTCCGCTATAAGCAAGAAATGTATGATGAATTTCATCTTAACAACCAAAAATATTACGCTGCGACTAAGTAACGACTCTCTTGCGAGACGGCCAGCTTCGTGATTTTCACGTCCTTTGGGAATCGAGTTTGGTCTTCTATTGAAAAATCGCTGAGGCTCCAGAAAATGATGAGTCCGTCTTGTGCTGCTGTGACAACAGAGTCTCCGTCAGGGGTAAAAGTAGCCGCAATGAACTTCGATTTTTGGCTCAGCAAATTCCTATTGCCAGCGAATCATCAGTAACTGTAAGGGCCATAGTATACTACTTCATTGGTTTGAAAGTGGTGAGATCCCATAATGTGCAGCAGTCCCAAGAACAAGACAACAAGCAGTTTCGAGAATGCGATGGTCGCAGCGTATGAATCGCGAACTGATGACTTTTGAGACTGGTTATTAACTTTCCATCTAGGATATAGCCACGATTATGAGGAGCAATTTAACTCTGTTACCTAAGGCATAAACCTCGATCGTTTTGTTTGGAAGTCCGAGGAATATTTTGCCCATTTCCTTCTCTGTGAAAGCCATTGCGGATGGATATTTATCGGTAACAACTCGGATGTATCTTCCCTTGGTGATATAAAAGATCAATATGTTTCCTGAAGTATCAGAAGTAGCAAATGCGTTTCCTTTTTAGAGTAGCCATCAGTATTCTACATGATATGTAAGAGTCGTCATTACCATAATCATTGAAGGCAATTTTGGTGCAACGATTTCCTTGCTTGTTGAGCAGTTTCATATCGATGACATCGATTAGGGCTTTATCGTCTTTTTTTCAAAGAATGAGCTGACGTATTGGGAAAGAGATTTACTTGTGAACACTTTTTTATCCATAAACTTGCCGCTACCATGAGTGATATTTGTGATGCTATTGACGATAGCAGCACCAGCAGTGGCTGCTTTCTTAGATTTTGAATTCTGCTGCATTTTATTTAACTTTTTTTTTGAAATTAAATTCAATTAACTGATTTGTCAATAATTTTGACGAGACTAATGTTTCATGCAGGATTTACTCGAGCTAAGGAAAGTTGATTATGCCAAAAGAAGATGAGTTTGGAGATTCGGGTCCTAAAGACCCAGTTGGAGCTTCTTCAGCTGATATAGCATTGATACTACATGTCATATCGTTTTTCCCTCAGAAAGAGCCTTTCAGCTAAGAATACGGTGCCATATAAGTTTTGCACTATAGAAATTTTGATATTGAGAAGATTTCCGGTTATGATTAGATGTGATTGGTATGAAAACAATGACGCTTCTCAATATAGATAGGAGTAGATTTATATGATACTAAATAACAAATGGTGTTTATGAGCTCAATTCTGAAGGAAAATTGGTGATAGATCTCATTCCTGTGATTTTACGTTGAGTTTGAACATCACTTTTTAAGGACACAATGAATTTCAATAATTTATAGGGCTCTGGAGAAAAACAGGCAAAATAGTTCGAATTAATCGTAATCATTTTACGAAAAGATTGTTCGTCTCGTTCAGTCAAAATAAATATTACTCAAATTTTAAATGACATCGGGTGTTCTGTTTTTTGATTAGTCCGATTGACTTAATTTAATTATCAGGCGAAGTGGAAGTGGTTTAAGCCAAAATCTCATCATGGACAGGTTCATTGAACAAGCAAACCCACAACAAAGCAATCATCTTTAGAATTTCCTTAAAATAACCACATTCATTCATATTAGATGAGAGTCAATACCCCGATACCACTGCCAGGCTGAGAGGAATCGATCAGGTAATGCAGTTTATTGCTTTACATACACTATAGTTAAAATCCTAAGATCAATGAGAGGCTGACGAGCTCTTTTCTCGTCCGAACATCCAATTTCGACCCGTCTGAAGAAGACGGTCTCTTTGAGGACATCTTTGACAACCTGTAAAACGCATATCATTTCTCTAGATTAACATTCCTATTCCTAAAGAGGAGAGCCTTTGCTTGTAGACTATCGCATCCCTTCACTGGCTACGACGAACAACTATTCCTGGGAGATGCTGCCTTCCTTAGGTAAAGAAATTGATGATTCGTCAATTGTTAATAATAATATTTTTCATAGAGCGTTTACGTATACTTATGGTAACTGCGACTATTAGATAGCTCTGAGCTAAATGAACATTAGAACCAGGATCTCCAAATGGAAACGGAAGAGCCAATCGAACGTGGTCTTTCCGAGCGTGACATGGAGAAAGTCAAAAAGATGAGAGTTGCTGCCGATCTGGTGACGCAGCCTTGTGCTATTTGCTTAAACGAATTTGCTCTGGGTAACAATTACGCGAAACTAGGTCCTTCATTCATTATATAGATGAAATCATCAGGAGTCTCCCTTGTGATCATATATTCCACGATAATTGCATCATACCGTGGCTGACGAGTAATAATACCTGCCCTACGTGCCGGGCAGATATTTTGGAAAGGATATATAATGGATCTGGGAACTCTGAACAATAAAACTACTTTATTATTTGTATACCCACTTACAATACGTGCTTTCCCCACTCTTCGAAGCTAATTTCTTTGTTGTTGATGTCACTGTAAGAAAGTTGATACTCTGTCTGATACTTTTAGTAAATTGATATTTTTTTGTTCATTAATACTTAATAGAGCTTAATTTGTTTCATATGCTTCAACTTGCTTCACTCATAATTATCACGTGAGATGCAATCGTGTAAAGTCAGCTGATAAGAGCATTAAAAAAATAAGCTTTGTAGGACGTTGGATGATAAAGGCATTTCTGCCTGGCATTGGTATTGAGTATATATATATTCAAATGAAAAACGAAAAGTGCTTTACAAGAAATAAATTTCTCCTGCCATGGCGGAGTTAGTAGCGGCCTAAGTCAACTGATCCAAAAAGCTGAGGCTTCGCCTCAACCGGCTCAAGCTCTTCCTCGTTTTCTACTTGCAACCCTTGCCTCTCGCGTTCCCGAGCCATAGCATATTTCTTCTTCAAACGGTTGATTTCAGAAGCCAATGCATTGTTTTCATGAGTAAGCGTTTTGATCTTTTCTTCATAAACCTTATGGTTATTGGATTTTGCTGTTGCTAATGATTTCGCTTCGGATTTAAGAGAATAAATTGTTCTCTCCAGCTCTCTGCAATTATCCATAAGCTGTTTTATTTGTGTTTCATCCTGAGCATGCCTCTCAAACATCCTCTTCCTCACCATCTCGTTTTCTTCGATTCTATGCTGGAGCTGAGCGTTCTCAGCAGTTAGTTTGGTTATCTTTTGTATTTTGCTCTTAATGTCCTCTTTGTGCTTAGCCTGAAGCTCTTTTATATAATTCTGATCTAGAAGGTCCATGAGATAATTAGAAAATCTATTCTAACTATTCAGTTGTTTACACTCAGCTTCACTCATTGTGCCTTGGAGAGTTTTTTTCTGCATTTGCATTTTCAGCTCTTCGTTTTCGTCTTCCATCTCGTCCAACTTCCCCTTAAAATTTTTCACGCGCTCTTCAAACTCTTTTCTCTCTTTATCCAGCTTCGCCGCAGCTTCATGATAACTGGTCGTCATTTTCAATATGTTCTCCTTCGAGTTTCTTAACTCTTGCTCCAGCCGGCCAATTTCTCGTTTTGAACTATTATAAGTCTCGCGTAATTCTTCCAACTGAGCGTCCAAATCCTTCTTCATCTTCCTCTCCTCAAGTAATTCGTTATCTTGTTCTCTGATTTTCTATGGAATTGATATGCACCATATAATAAGCAGTAAATATCTGAATTATACATATTCAAGCTTTGCTATGATCGCCCGGAGTCTAGTATTTTCAATATTCGCCTGTTTGAGCTCCGCTTTAGCGGATTCTACTTCCTGACCTTGGTCTCGAAGTCTCTCTTCCAACATAGCGATCACTTCATTCTCGATTTTATGTTCTAAGCGCGCGTTCAATGCTCTGCCTTCTTTGAGGGATGGTAAGAACGGCTGAGATTCTGTCGTTTCAGCCTTAACGTAGCTCCATAAGCCATTCTAAATCACAGCAAAAGACTTAACCATGAGATTACAAAACCGTTATACTCCTGGTGTATTTCTGGCGATTAGCACAGGTTTGAGCTCGGTTGATCGATTGGTGAATCTCGCCTCTGTCCTGGATAATTTATTGTTCGAAGCGATGGATGTGGAGAGATGCGAGTTGCGGTCTCGCGAGCTTTGAGCAGTAGTTGAAGGCTTACTGTTTTCCATTCAGCAAAATAATCTGTCAATTAAAAAACGCAATAAAGAATTCGATTTATTTTTATTCTCTAAATTGCAGCGCTTTGTCCAGTTCAGGATATCATAGGCGTGATAGAATTCTCTTCAAATACTGAATTTTGAGAAAAAGAGCGCTAATAAGAAATTCGTTTGGATAGAAGTGTAATGCCAAACTAGTAACACTGTACCTGACGAGAACTTAGAATTAATCTATATTTAAAATTAACTAAATATGATTAGGTTCTATGGAGACGAGAAAATCATAGTGGAACTTTCAGATTGTATTTGTTAAATCGAGGAAGCGCGTCTAGTAAAACCACCAGAATCAGAGCATTCCCTCTTCAGTATTCATCAAAATAAAAAAAACAAACACATAATATCAATTCTTTTTTTAAAAAAAATATCTAATGATATAAATCGACCGACTTTACATTAACTCTTAAGAATAAAACTCAGCTCTCAAGCGATAGTAGAAATATAGGGGCTGTTATTGAGTTGCGTCCCTTTGATTCTAAAGAGGCTATTCGTTTCTCTTCCTAATTTGGAGAGATCTTTTGCCGAAGACGTATTCTTTGTAATTAGCTTCAGTTTCTCCATATGAATATTTTTTTCTTTTGCTATCACAGGTAGCCCTGAAGAGCTCGAGTTCCTCCTTTTGTCATCGACCATCGAGCTCGATAAATTAAGATACTCGTCAGCTTCTTTTGTTAAATTTTTCAACACGAGAGATAGTTCAGGTTTCACTATGCTAAGTCTTTCCGAGAGATTTTGCTTATCGTACTCTTCAGTCAGAGAGTTTTTCTTCGAGTCAGTTATTATTTTATCAAGCCGTAACGTCTTGCATAGGGTATAGTAATCTTCTCTGCTGGAGCTAGGTTCCCGGACTTTCTGTTCCATTGAGCTATTGTGATGGGATTTTTTGAGCTGAAAATTCAGAGGTCTTCTCTGACTGCCATGAAGAGTTCCTTTCGGGCTTTGAATAGAAAGAGCACGCAATTTTGAAAGACCTTCCAAGCTGTGTTGGCTGCTCTTGTCCTTATTGATGTGATTAAAAGCTCCGAACTTCGTATTCATCAACTCCTCCGTGTTATTTTTTTTCACAAAAGTTGTCTTGGGTTTGAACTTTTGACCTCTCTCCTTCTCTTCCGATGCATTGAGTGTCCTGATTGCTCGATCTTTTGAGTTCCATTTAGACCTAAGCGCATTATCACTGTGGTCATCATCACCAGTTGAGGTATCCCTTCGAGTGGCTAGATGAGGGCTGACGGAATCTTCTTTGGAGTGCTTTCTGATGGTTTCAGACTGTGATTGAGTAGGTTGATTATCTCTATGAATTCGAACTGTATCGACGGAATACTTCGGTTGAAAAAAGTAATCCGATGAAGTTTTTGAAAGTGCTTCCAATTCTGGCTTTCCTGTTGCGCTTTTTTGCTGTTTGACGATTTCAGATATGGCAAAAGCCATTTGAATCTCTTGTTTCTCGCGGTGCGTTGTCACTCTCTCGAATTTCCTTTGAAACCTTTGAATTTCCTCGAAAACGCGTTGGAAGACTTCTTTATCACGTGTAAGTTTCAGAAAACGCTAGTAGTGAAATATATATAGTCATGCTATCCAATGATAGAGAGCAGTATGTACCCCAATCTCTATGGCATATAGAGCAGCTTTCGATGTTGTTACAACTGCAGTAGTCTTTCGCATTTTCTTGTCAAGAAGTTCTTCCAGCCCAAAGTATTGCCCAACACCGAGCATATCGATCTAGATATTTGAAAAATTCTATTAACCTTCACGTGTAGCAAAGATTACTCTGAATCTCTTTAGTGTTTTCTTTGGAGTTCTCCAAAATGCTGGAGGAAGTCTGCTCTCTTGGCCCAGCCCTCGAAACGTGTTTTTTGCCTCAGTTATGTCCATTTCTGCTATTAGCTTCATGATAATAAGGATTAAATATTCCCGATCCCTTCCAAAATCAATACTTCAACTCCTCCTTCTCGAATGAGGTAGATAAAATCTGGCTGTTGACCTTGCTTATAAATTACGTGGTTTTTATTAAATTCTTTTTGCTGAAACTGAAGAAAAATCTTCTTGAGCTCTTCATCCGCCAGGCTTGAGAATATATGCACGCTCTTGAGAAACGCTTTGATATTTTCATCCTGTTTCTTATAAACACCAGCTATGTGCATATGAGACATGATAAAAAAATTACAAAAAGTTTACAGAGCAAATTATCGAAATCTCTTTTCGATAAAACACCAAACAACGTCCTCTGCTTGCATATAACGGTCGCAGTCCTACAAGCATTCAAAAACAAGATAATTTTAGGTAAATCTAATGAAGAAACGTTAACTACCTACGAGTTCTGTGTTGGAGTGCAATCTCACCGAAGGACTCTCCTTGCTTCATTATTTTTCCAACAAAAAAGTTCGGAAACACCTGTTCAAGAGCTGCTATTTGAGCTTCATCAGGTTCTTTCTTTCTGAATAAACTCAATTTGCGCTTTCCTTCGCGCAGTCCACCAGCTTTCGGACTCCTGAGATTGAAAGAGCTCGGAAAATTGGAGTCTTTCCGACTGCTAGCTGGGAGTTTCCCCATAGGAGCTATCGTATGGTTCATGAATTTATTATATACCCGATAAAATTCAATATACTGCCTGGTTCAGATTTTTCTTCTCTAGAGGACATCCGATTATATTGAAGCAGAGGGGTATCGGCATATTCATCAGGATCTTCTTCAATCTTCGGATGAGTACCTTCGTCCTCGCTTTCAAAAATCTGCTCGTCTAGAATAGCTTCGTCCTCTTTGTTGGCTGATTCATTATGCAATAAGATAAAAACTGCGCCTCTGATAATGATAAAAAAATCTTCGCCCCAATCATCTAAAACAAAGTATAAGGACCTTATATCCTATTAGTTGTTACTGTAATTGAACACGATTTCCCCTCGACAGCATTCTTTTAGAGTCAGCTGCTTAAAAATCTTCAAGAAATCCTCTGGTGGGAGATCATTTTCTATTTTTTCGAAGAACTTAATATCCGTGAAAGCCTCTTTCACGAAAAGGACCTCTTCATCGTATCTTTTTTGAGGTTTTTTCTGAAGGATGTTCACCAAGAGCTAATCACGAGTTAGAGTGAGACTTTTGAGCTGAGTATTACTTGAGCGTGTTCCTTGTTGTGAATATCAACGCGATTTTTGCTCAAAAATTCCGCTGTTACGAATGCTTTTTTCTCATCAAGGAATTTTCTCTTGGAGGGGTTGGTTGGCTCCAGATCCAAGGATTGACTATTTAGGAAGGTTCTTGTAGGGATGTCGATGGCCAGATTAGAAGAATCGAGACTGGTTAATGAGGTTAGTGACTGAATGCTCATGTACACCACTGCTTGTAAAATTTTATTGCCTGCGATCCCAAAGCTGTTCACAATTTAATAAAAATCAGAACACTGGATAAAATTACCAATCTTTAACAATGCAGCAATTGAAACAATGTGCAGGCTGTTTTTGTGGAATTAATAAGATTCTTTGATTCCATATTCTTAGTTGACTTACCCATGCAGACGGAGTTCAGGAGCATCATTCATACATAAAACACAAATGAATTAAGTCGTTTAATTTTGACATCACTCCAATCTTTCCGAAAACCATTGTGAAGGGCTAAAAACTTCATTTCATTTGAATGCTTTGATTGAATCGATATGATGCAAAGCCTCCGGTTATCAAATCTCGACTGTATTATGTTTAGCGTTGAAACATAAATGATTGATTGAAATTTTCAAGGAAGCTGATGCAAAATCTATATATTATACCCAATTCCATCAAGAGTCGACGGCTTTCGGCAGTGCCGGTGATAAATGTTTAAAAAAAAAGCAATGACGATTAATTCTTTGCAAAATCAGTTAGTCAGAAGATCCTACTTAAAGAAAGCTGGTTTAATTTCAATTGAAAAGTGTATCATCTCTTGTACTACCCCATTAATCAATTTAAATCTTGTCTTCTCAAGGCAATGGGTTCTATTTTGATGGTACGTTGCCTGATAAGGTTAATTACTTGTTTCCGTTTAATCAGTCTATTTATAACCCCTTACAAAATTCCAAATCAACTGATCTGGATAACTGGTTTTAGAAAAAAATAAAAACTTTGATCAGCACAAGGCAAACACGTTGGCGTACAATGAATTGGAAATACTTTCTTAACTACATCCGCACGATGGGATGCTATATTTACTTCCTCGGAGTGCAGCTCTTCATCGCCCTGTTCGTTTTGTTTTGGGTAATGTCCTTTCATCGTGAGAGCGAAATTGATATTCGTTATGCAATAGGTTTACAGAGACTTTGAGACATAGTAACAGTCACGAGGTACTTCAATCATCTTAACATACTCTACTAGTCACCAAGACAGAGTCAGCCTTACTCTTGAAACTTTCCTGACTGTTTTTGTGACGGCCGAGGTCACTGCGAGAGTGCTTGTGCAAAAAGGGGTATTACCGCTTTAGTTCTATGTGAAACTCAGTGAAAACATAAGCAATTTTTCAAAAACGTGTGGAATGTAGTGGATTTCAGCATCATGGTTGTGATAATCATACTTTATTTCAGTTTCTTATCGAGCCGAGCGAGATTGTAACATTCTCCCCTCTTTTTTTTTTTGGTTTAATCAATCTTTCAGCCGCGGGATCCAAACGGATGATGACCTATGGCCTTCAATTTTCTTGTCTTTTCGATATATCCTGCAAATCATCAGAATAATCATCATTATCAAGCAGTAATACACATAAATTGGAAGGGGCATTGGATATCATTTTTTTTTTTGTAATATAGAAGCTCAGATCTGCAAGGCTCGTTAGAGCTTGATATTTATGAGAGCGAACAGTACCAAACGTTTCTTCAAGTAACTCTTTATCGTTGCTAATAATTCCTTAACGATATATTTATTCGTAGTCTCCTGCAAAGTTCGAACCTCTGAGTGCGAGACGATTGGCAGATTTTGAGGACAGGATAATTCCAATTGACGATGACTATTACCATCATAAACAAGAGCAATCCCATTAAAATAGAGTCGCCGGTGCTTCCTTTTTTTTTAATATTGGGAAATGGGTGCAGCAAAATGTGTAAATGGGTTTCTGTATATATGAATTCATTTGCATTTGAGCTATCAATTTTTTTTTTATAAGTTCTGCTATGATAATATAGTTCCCTTAAACCAATCATGGTAATTTGTAAACTCAACGGAAATTTAGGATAAGGTTTGCTCGGTCGAAAAATAGTTACTTCACAGTCTGAAATTAGCGAGTCTAAATCAAATTTCACATTGAAAACATAAATTTTGGTGAGTTCCAAGGACCAAATTTGAAAAGATAATATAAATTTATCGTAATAATCATACGCGAGAGATGATTTCTATTTTGAAGAACCAGATGAAGATTTTCTTAATCTCTTGATTTAGAACTGTCTGCTTTGAGAGCCATTATCATTTTTGTTGTGTTTCAAACTTTCATTTGTTGGTCAGTTTGTAACGTTGCATTCTTCTGTATACATCGAAGAATTGAGCCACTTCCACCACACAAGTGGAGGATCAATTTTGCAACACGAAATTTATCAAAACAAGAAAACCAACCCCCTTCATTTTCTAAAATTCGCAAATTAAGTGAATTAGTTCGTATCACAGTAGATTTCTGCTTAAATAACAAGAGAGTAAGAGAGAGAGGCAGTATTAGGTAATGCACTAAATTATCGGAACTTGTAAAGGTGCCACCAAGTGAGAGGTAAAATATTACCGGTGCGTCCATTAGCAGGATAGGTCACTTATCATTTCTTCTCTCATTGTAAAACAATTGAAGAGTAAAACAAAATAAAAATAATAACATTTTCTGAGAGCTTTTAATCTTAGAAGCGCGTCTTTAATTTCCGACCGTTTTCTAAAAATATTTAAAAAGTGGGTCTATGGAGAGATGCCAAAGAAAAACCTAAGGGAGTTGCAAGTTTTGATTCAGTTCTCTCTCTCGCACTCACAGAAACTATCATTAGCTACTTAAGAGAAGCATAAATCCCTAATCATTGTAAGCAAAGCTGAATTAAGTTATTCGGAAAATTTTTTGTCGGAATGATATTCGGCTGCAAAATTGTCAGAATTTTTCCTGTCTTCAGTTAGAGAGCTTGATCTTCAATAGAATAGTGGAGATTGTTGTAGGTTTAAAGTAGGTCTATTGTGGTATTATAAATGTTCGCCATGGTTTAAATATCTGAAAGGCTCAATAATTAATAATCGATATAATTAACTGGGAGAAAAAAAAAAAACGCCGAAAAGAACTGACTAACAAAAGTATTATGTCGACAAAGTATTCAAATCAAGTGAACACACTTCAGCGAGAGGTCAGAAATGACAGCAATAGCACAATTTTGATGCATGAGTTTCAGCTCAACCAGGAAACCTTTGGACCTAAATACACTTGCTATCAGCAGAACCTAACTGGCCAATCTAATATATCCGGACACAACGGCAATCAGTCCGGTGATGATAGTTGGGAGAGTTTCAAGGAGTTTGTCCCAAGCTGTGAAAGACTCAGCGGAGAGCAAAGCCAGAATTCAGGAGAAGAGGAAGTTGACCCATTCTTACATGATTTGAGGAAGAGGAATAAACTCAGAGCCAAAAAAATTCTGAATATAGCCCAAAATAACGGGCTCTCGATTTGGCCATTCGACGTTCTGGCTGAAAACACTTCTCCTGATGATTCAAGAAACTTAACCCCAGGCGCTGAGATCATTGCTGGACACCCAAGCAACTACATTGAAAATAACCATCCTTATGGACAGCAGGTGCAGCAATATCAGCAGTTGCTCGACATTAACAAACAGATGATGACTTCACAAAACCAACCTCATCAACAATCAATTCATCAGTATCCTCAACCTTCCTTTTCAAATGCTAGTACATATCCCTCGAAATCCACCTCTCGTGTTGGGCTTATGACCCAAACATCGGTCCAAAAAACCAGCCTTTTCAAATTCTTTTCTCAAGGGTATGACTACGATATGAAAAATTGGTATTACAAAGACCATCAAAATCAAGTACGAGGGCCGTTTTCTAGCCGCGAAATGGACGCATGGCACGACGCGAGATACCTTCCTCTCGATTTGCCTATCACTTACGGAGAAAACCAGCACTATAGACTATTGGCTGATCTCATTAAATATAAAGAAGCTTTTGACACACCTAATTCATACTCAAAACCAATTCCAACTAACTCCAACCCAAGTCAAGAGCGGCAACTAAAGAAACAATACTATGATCCACGCAGTGCTAACCGTCGCAACGCTAATTCATTAGAAAATCAAGGTTACTACCGGCTTGATAACCAAAGCATAGCTAACAAAATGAAGAGCAGAATCAATCCGAGTGCAAAGGAGAGCTCTAGGGTCCAACCCACCGGACTTAAGACCCAGGAGTTCCCGACCTTTGTCGTAGCCGACGGTTTCAAATCGTATGCGACTTATGCTGAAAGCAAGAATAACACTTCCTTTGAATTTAAGACATATGATGAATAAATAATGAAGCGAAGAATCCAAGAGAAGACTTCCTTCAAGAATTTCGACTTTGAATTGAAAACATATACTCCCTACTGCCGAATTCGTAGCCTACTCTTAATTAGAATAAGAAGGCTGATATCAAACCAAAAAAATGTTCTCAAGGTAAAAGACTATATAACTAAATTAGACTATTAACTGAACCAAATTTGAGTAAGAATATCAAATATATACCTCTAGGTTTTCGCAATGAAATATCTGCATATGATTCTTGTTAACTTTGTCTCTAAATATAAATAAAAATAATATTATATACACTTATCTATATGGCTATTGTTATTAATATGATCAAACTTGAGAACGTTCAGCTAAGTGGATTTTTCTTATACTTACTCTAACCAAGCTCCATGGTATTGTAAGGGAGTTAGAGTAGTAAATTCTCTAAGCTGTTCAATTCAGATTGCTGCTATCTCGAGTACCAAAGGAGGTTCATCCTTTTTGAGGTTCACTATGATAAGAGTAAACAATGTATTAAAATACTAAGAGGAGTTGACTCTGATTCGAAAACTACAATTCAAACATAATCCTAGCCAGGTAATTGCTTAATACAACAGAGTACATGTAAATAGTGAAGAGATATTATAGCTCCGAAGCTTCAATTTTAAAGAGAACAAGAGATTGGTAACCTCTGAAAGCTAAGTTTTCACGCTTTTATTATGAATCGAGACATTCTGCAAGAAGATTATTTCAGATTCCAGCAACAACTATCGGTTTTGTGAAAACTGGCGTTGAAAATATTCAACACAAATAAAATCGCGAATTATACTCAATTCGTTAAACGCGTAGCACACATAAACCTGAAATATTAAAAATTAAAGAAAACTACTTTGAAACCACCTACTACTAATCTCAAATGCAGAAAATCATCGAAAACTACGTCTTGTATGAAGTCGTCGGAGCGGGTCAATACGGCAAGGTCCACAGAGCTATCAACAAAAAAACAAACGAAACCGTAGCGATAAAGGTAATTCCCTTGAACAAATTCTCTGAAGTTCCCAAACTCGAAGAATTTACGACAAACGAGATCAAAATCCTCGGCAGGATCGACAACCCCAACGTCATCAAATTCATCGAAATGCTAAAGACAGCAAACAACATGTACCTAGTCTACGAATTCTGCGAGGGAGGCACTTTGGAGAATATACTCTCAGTTAGAGACCATTTACCGGAGAAAGAGGCTTTGAAGATATTCCAGCACCTGCTGAACGCGTGTCGTGCGCTGTATAAAGAAAACATCATGCATAGAGACATCAAGCCTTCCAATATCTTGATCCATAAAGGAGTTATCAAACTTGCTGATTTCGGATTCTGCAAGAGACTTCACTCAGCGAACGAGTTGACGCTCTCGATGGTTGGGTCACCGATCTATATGGCTCCGGAGATTCTTCGAGGGTATCCTTACAACGTGAAAGCGGATATCTGGTCAATGGGTGTTTTACTTTACGAGCTGCTTTTTGGCATGTGTCCATACGAGGACAAAACCCTCGCTGGGCTGATTTCTCAGTTCGATACCAAGCAGCTGAACATTCCGCGTGACATCAACGATATTTCTCCGAACACGGAGACTTTGCTCAAGAAATTGCTTACGATTGACCCGAAACAACGAATCACCTGGGATGATCTCATGAAATTTCCGCTCTTCCCAACGGAATCAGAGTTTAGTCGATTATCCATGAATAATCAGTATCAGCAGCAGTATATCCAACAACAGCTAGAAGGTTCAGATGCGAATCAGAAAATCGCTGGTGGGAATACCTCGACGGACCCGTACTACGCGATTCTCCATGCTCTTGTGACGGAGAGAAACAAAGTGGTTTATCTTACTACTATTCTTACTACCATTCTCCAAGAAAGTCTCACTATCAAAGCCCCAATTGTGGCGTTCTTACTCGCGAAGAAGGCTAAGTTGACCCTTGAGCAGTTGAAAAAAGACCTCGCGGGGGATAGTAACTCCTCTTCGAGGTATAAGCTATTTCCGCAGTGGGATGCATTCAAGAGTTCGGATGAGCATAAGATGTTTACACGATACGCTGACGAGGAAGCCGAGGAGTTAACGCAGATTCTTTCGTTCTATAAGGAAGAAATCAACAAGTTGTTGAGCAATATGTCTTTGCTCGACGAGGCGAGTGAGAAGTTTTTGAAATTGGAAGTCACAAACAGCACTGTCGAACTGAAATATTTCTATAAAATGCTCGTTGTGTACGCAGATGAGGTTAAATCACATGTATTCGTTCGCTTGATGAATAAGCAGGATGACGCGGCTGCTGTGGCGCTTCTGCTGCATGTGAATGAAGTGCTTGACGCTGCAGATATCGATGAATTCGCAGAGAAAAACATGAAAGCGAATATGAAATGGGAAGAAAACGAGTACTTTGCAAACCTGAAGAAATATAATAGAGAAAAGCTCACGGATATCATCACGAAAAAGACCAATTTTTTGAAACTCAAAGCCTATTAAAGTGTAAGTTTTATTGAATTTTTTTTTTTTATACATTAAATGAACTTTCAATGGTATGGCTTGTTTGATTACCAGGTGTGACAATAATTTGTTTTCGGCGGCAGCATGGCTTAGTTACATAGATTGTTAGCTCACCTATTATAATCAATCCAACTAGAAATAGAGAGTAAAATGTGTATCGCTTTGTATTTCAAAGACGTTAAGATAAAGGCTTAAATATGTTGAAAAAGTGAGGAAACGAATCTTATTATTTATGGCCTCAATAATAGCAAGACAAGCTGGAGATAATAAACATAATCTCCGAAAAGTTTCTAATTGTGAAATGCTGCTTCCCAGTTCGTTTGGAGAGTAATATGATTTTATGTATATAAAGAGGCAATTGTCATTCATGCCGAAATATTATATTTCCCTTAAAAATCTTTTGATCATTACTGATATGGACGAAGACAAATGTTGGAGAGGAAAGAAGACATAGACATTACACATTCTTATGGTGACCAAGTACTCATAGATGAATTAAAGATTTTTGAGAATGACACCTTCAAATTTCACCAACATTTTTGCGAAAGGTCTTCTTTCTTGGTAAGTTTTGTTCACCTTGAAGACATGCACTGTGCATAAGAAATTCCTGTACCTCAGCCATCTGAAAAAGAGTTTCATTCTCTCGTCTTTGAAATCCGAAATCCTTAGGACTGCGTTACCAGGCACCTCGTTCCCTTCAAAGTTTCTGTATTTAATTACTTCTCGTGCTCGACCCTCTCTGTCAAATTCTTCAGCTTTTATGGGGATTACGTTGTGACCGACGTAGCCATCGGCAACATAAGCGCCGTGATTGTAGAGGCATTCAATTAGAGTGTAAAATTGGTATTTGCAGGCGATTCTCATCGGGCTGTTTTGGCTCTGATTCTCAGATGCCACCATGTTTTGATCCATCTTGAGATCCTTAAGGAGGAAAGAGAGCATTTCAAGTTCGCCGGATAAGCAGCATACGTGCAACAGGTTGAACCCTGCGTTATTTTCATAATTGAACTTTTTCTCAATGAAATACTTAACCAATTCAATATTTCCATATCGACATGCATAGGCAACAGGAGTCCAATTATTTGAGGAAGTGAGCTTATTAATATATTTTGGGAATTGCTCATAGAGCTTGATGACCTTCTGTGTTTCACCGGACTCAACGGCCGTGAACACCAAGTCAGAAAACTGCGATTTCTTCATGTTGCAAATTTCTACCGCTCAAACACTCTGCTGAATTTAAAATATACTTTTATCATGGGATAACTATATAAATGCATAAGACTGCTAGTTTATTCTTGTTGTTAAACGTTCAAACCAAACAAGATGAGACTCAATAATCTGCTTCTTCTTAGCAGGAGATGCATTAATTAGAAAAACTAGGAAATTTCATGGAGAGGAATCTTCCATTATTCACCGCTCGAATAAAATACAAAATGAAACAGCTTCACACTCCGAATAAAATGCATTGTAACTAATTTCCTGGTAAAGCTTTCTGAGTGAACCTACATGAATAAAACCCGTGAAAGGAAAATATAAATTTTATAAGGAGTGCTTGCTCTAAATATTGTTCGTAAACACCGTGTTCTCGAAGCCAACGAACACTGGCGAATCTTTGGTTTGGAGCGATGTGAGGAATATATATTCATCAAGCTGGGTCGAATTCAGTCCAAGCGTCTAGGAAGACAGAGTTATTGCATTGCTTAGAAGAATATAATACCTTTGAGATATATTCATAAGTGCTATTTTCAGCGCCGATTGAGTTATTTGAAGTAGTTGCCTACACAAAACAGCTGATAAATACATGAGGGTGAGGTGACACAGTACTTGAGCTTTCTGAAGTATAGAATACGCGGCTGCCTCTGCAGTAGCGTTTGTAATTGTAATATTCTGTTGCGCTGAGGCTCTTAGCACGTCTATCTCTTTTCTGATCAATGCTGCTTGTTGGGCGTATAGTTTTGTGGTTGCTTGTTGAACCGCGACCTGAGTCGCAACAATAGCTGCCTCATAGACATCCGGCAGGTCTATGTAAGTAATTTGAAGGCTTTCGCATGTCGCATAGGCTGATTGTAGATCTTTATTTAGAGTGTTGAGCATATTAGTGCCAATCGCAGTTCTGTTTTCCTAAAGAATGATGTTCATCGATTACACATTCTGTGGCTAGGAATAAAGGGCTTACCCAGTAAGCTTGTGCATTGTAACTTCCGGCGATCGCGAGAAGAGTCTCTCTAGCGATACGAAGGTAGGTTGTCTCATAGTTTGTTCCGGTTAGGAGATAAATCTTAGGTATGTCGGCTTGGATTATTTTATATTGGAATGTAACGTAAAGCTTGAGCGAGAGACCTTCGTTAGTTCTCGTACTCAAAGGGCCAGCTGATAGCAATAAATCGTCAGTGGCAATGGGATCAGAACTCACCGGTTGCATCAGATTCTTCGGAGAGTTTAATTGTTTGGAGAGTTCTTGGAAATTTGATAAAGGAGTTGACAGGACCAATCAGGTACCGACCGCCATCATATACTGGTTAGGAAAAGAAGCGGGATTAGAGTTATTAATGAGGGGAAGGTTACTTGTGTTATTATCTATTGATTTGGTGAAGGAATTGTACTTCAATCCCCACTCCGTAGGCTCCACGGAGTCCCAAGAGAAAGCGAAAGCCACTATGCCGACAAAGACGAAACCAATTCCAACACAAATACCGATCTGTCTCGGATTTTCCATCTTGGTGCCGATTTAATGACCGATTATACAACTTGAGAAACGGTCATCAAATGTTATTTTTTAAAACACATATGCACAGAAACGCTAGTGACAACGAACAATAGATAAGGAAAATATCTATTTCTTGCTTATGATTTCTTTTCAAAAAAACCTTGGGACTCGCTGGAGAAGGGAGCAAACTAATCAATAGTGTAAAGTCGTATAGAGGTCTAATAAAGATGAGGTAGTCATTCGCTTAGGAGAGTATTCGGTTTTTAATTCTCTTAAGTCATATCATGAAAGATTGACTTTGATATAGTTTTCTGAAACATTTCCAGCTCTTGGGTATGCACTTTAAGGCATGTAGTTACCACAAAAATTGTGGTACTCTGCTAATATTCTCTATTCACTTTAAGTTTGTTGAGTTTAGGTTAAGTAGCATGTATCACTATTTCTGATGTGTTGAATGTTGAATACTACTGAATGGTTATTGTATAGGAAAAAAAGGCAAATAGACAGGCGGTGGATGGATTTGATCTCAATACTTTGTTATTATCTTACATATCTAGTGTATTTTAAAGGCTATTCGTTTGTAATGGGATATCTTATGGAAGGTGAACAAATCGCTGAAGTAGATCACATGAATAAGAACGTCGAAAATAAATGCATAGCCATCGGAGAAAAACATTGAGAAAATTGTCCTCCTGGGTCAAATTTCAAATACAGCCCAATAAAATCTTTCAAAACAAAGAGGATTTTTGAACTTTGTTTATCCATAACAACAGCTTCATATATCTACTTGAGAAAAACCTCAATTCCCATGAACTTCAAAACACTTACTCTCATCGCTCTATTTGGAATCCTCACAATCGCTTATACAAACACAGCTGAAACCCATGACTCTATTCAAATGAGAGATAATCAGCATCTCTTGTGGGGACATTACAAACCTCACCGTCTCTCCGTGGTCACGCAGAGATCGCCGTCTCCTTTAAGCGCTGGGTTCATGTTTTCAGACGAACTCCACGCTCATGCATCATATCCTGAATTCGCCTCATATTTCCGAGACACTTTAGGTCTTTATAAGGACTATCTCTCTGCAGAATACATTTTCAATGATGGGAAAAGGTTCAGCCAGCAGATCATCGCAGATCGCTCTCTCAGTTTGTACTACAATCTCACATTCGTGAAGACTCATGAAGAAAGTAGCTCGGAACAATCGTGGGTTTACCTTATCGAGTCTTATTACCCAGAGAAATCGCCAAAATGGCGCTCAATCAACACATTTGCATACATAGGTGGTGAAACTCTAGACGGCGTGGGCTTGAACTATTTCGACCTCGTACATGAATCAGAAAGACATTATGTCTTCAAAGCCACAGACTTTGCTACGAAAACAATGAAAGGGTATTTCGATGTTGAAATCATCCCAGGCAAGATCATTGAATCATTTCTTTCAGAGGAAGAGAAAGGAGAAACAGAGGTAGAGAACGCCGAGGAGACCATGAATGATAAGTGCAAACCTCAGCACATATGGACAACTGAACCTTTAAGAGCTACACAGTGTACACCCCCGAAATTAGAAGTATTCAGCTGCTATATGAACGTACCTCCAGCAGAGGCTTGGAAACAGACTGAGTACATCTACCTTCACATGGAGAATGACGAAGAGGAGAATTTCATGCGATTTAACACAGCTCAATGTCATGAACCCGATAACCTGTACAATCTGATCGTTTTTCAAGTCCGGGGTCCTTATAAATACAAAATCAAGATCACTTATCACTCTGAGAGTCCTCCATCGTATATCACTGTCGAAGAAACTCAACAGAAACTCCATGGATTGACTCGGCTTTTTATGAGAAAACTTAACGATGTCTTTCCCATAATGACACATCCTGGGCCGGTAGAGGAGCCTCCTTCTCAGGAACAGTTAAACTCTTGGGCGAAGATAAGAAGGACAGGGGTTAGTAACATGATAGGCGGACTTTGCTATACATATGGTCATATTTTAACAAAAGTTGACATCGGCCTTGAGACTCCAACGCAGCCAAAACTCGAACTGTTTTCTTCCACGCCGAGCCGAGTGACTTTTCCAAGAGGCTTCCTATGGGATGAAGGATTCCATCAGCTGATTCTCTGCAGATGGGATAAAATTCTCTGTATGGAGATATTAGAAAGCTGGTTCAACACGATGTCGTCGACAGGCTGGATTCCTCGAGAGCAAGCGAGAGGCCAAGAGCAAGAAAGCGCGTTTCACGAGAAGAAGTTTCTTTATCAGGACGAAAGAGAGGCCAACCCTCCAACTCTGCTTCTCGCTGTTGAGTACTTAATGCTCTCGACGAACTCCTCTCATCCTGAATACCAAAACGTCGTAAAGTTTTTGAATTCAGGCATTGAAGAAAAGATCAAGAAATGGTTCGAGTTCTTCAATGCCACCCAGAGAAATTTCGAAATCGATAATAATCCTTTTTTCAGAGGGCCTTTGTTTAGATGGACCTGCGTGGAACCTTGCGAAGGCGGCAACGTGATGGGCTCAGGACTTGATGACTATCCCAGAGCGGATCCATTCCAGGAACCCCTCGCGAGTCTCGATTTACAAGTATGGATGATTTTTATGGTGAAGACCATCAATCAGATTGCGCGGTATAAAGGAGAAGAGCCAAATCCTGTTTTTCTTGAGCTAGAGTCGAAGTTAGTCGTTGCATTAGAAGAGTTCAGAGATCCTGATGACGGCATTTACAAGGATATTCTGCAAGATGCGATGGGAACGGACCATGGAGAGAGGAGGAAAATCTTTAGCAGTCACATTGGATACGTGAATCTTTTCCCTCTTTTCTTCGGGCTTATCCCTGTTAATAGCGAGTCATGGCATACGACGGTCGGTTTGATGGTGTTACCTGAGTTATTGTGGTCAGATTATGGGATTAGGTCGCTCTCTGCTTCAGATCCTTACTTCCTGCAGGGTGAGAAATATTGGACGGAGCCGATATGGATGAATATCAACTACCTGATCCTGCGATCGCTGGAGAGATATTATACTGAAGATGATGCTGCAAGGGAAATTTATGAAATCGTTAGAGCGAATCTCATTAACACAGTAACTACGAATTGGAAGGAAACGTACACTTTTTGGGAGAACTATAGCTCGATAACAGGAAAAGGGCAGCGATCTCCTGCTTTTTATGGCTGGTCCACACTAATAGTTTTGATTATGTCAGATTTTTATTAGCATCATCATCTTTGTTACTATAAATCAAAACCAAGAAATAAAAGAAGAATAGAAATTGCTGCTGAATATTATCGTGTTGTTAATGGCATAAATAATCATTGAATACAATCAATCATCTTTAAGAATTTTCTGAAGATTTCAAAGCTGCGAGAAGAAAAAAAAAATGTTTCATAAGGATTAACTGGCAATTTTTGATACGAATCCAATCAATCTATTTTGTTGAGTGAGTGATTGGTTAATTAATACATATGAAATTGAATGGTGATATGACAATAAAATATGTGTGGGTTTAGCTTGGGAGATCCTTAGGCGTTAGATTTCGTCGGATTGGCTTTTAGTTTCTCACTGTCAAGGATATAATTGATAAGTTTCTTTTGCTTCTCAAAGTCATTATATATCGATGATTTCTGAGGCGAGCTTGGTCGGTTCACATTGTAGATGTTGAAATGATTGCGATACTCGTCAATATGGATCTTTACATTCACCGATCTCGGAGGCATGTTAACATCAATTTTGCTATTAGCCTCTTTTTGGTCTCTTGCATTATATTCTACTTTAGGAGTAGCTGCTCTTTGTTTCAATAATGCGTGCTGTTCCTCAGAGTTAACCTTTTGAGTTGGTGTAATTATCCTTCTAATAGGGATCTGTGATGGAAGTTGGACAAGGACTTGCTGTTTGAAATTCGGCACCAGCGATAATTCGAGTTTTTTAGGTGGCGCCTTTTTATTTAAAGTTGGTTGGAAAGTGCATCCTTCAAGCTCTTTTGCCTTCTTTTGCTCTTGTTTACTCTGAATTTTCTTGTTTTTCTGCTGCAGCCATATCTGATTGCGCTCTTGAAGACTGCAGTTCGCCAGACTTTTATTGTGACTCTCGGTAGTACTCGCCTTCTGAATTCTCAAAACCTGACTGGTCTCTCTGCTCGCACTCATATCATTCTCAAATTGCTTTATGAAAGTTTCTGTATGTGATGGCGCATCGAATGTGCCATCAACGTTTTCAACTGGCTTTAAGTCCTGCTTAGCCAAAAACTTCTCAAAAGCGGCAAACTTCTCCTGCAATGGATCTTTCTGTCCTGCGAAAAAGAACTTGTTAGGCAGATTCGATTTTTCGCCGTGGAAATTAGGAGCGATTCTTTTCGTGGACAGAGATGAGTCTAACTGTGATTGCTGGATACTGTTTTCGAAAACTTCTCCATCAAGACTCCCGTTTTGTCCGAAAGGAAGAGCTTTTCTTGTCAATCCCATCTTTGGTTGTCCTCCACTTCCTGGAGTTTTTCCGTTCTGAAAAGTCCTCTCTGAAGCATAATTATGCTGGTGTTTCTTTGATGTTGCTGTTAGAGGCCTTCGATTTGAAATTTCACCACTATGGCCAACAGGACTAGTGAATGGGCTAAATGCTCTTTTCTTTGGCTCTGTTCTGATAGATGGAGTCAGCGAGCGTGAGCTGTTGGTTTGTTGAGTTTCATTCAGTTTCTTTTGTAAGGGTTGGTGGTAGAGCCGAGTAAGGAGATCCGCCTTGGGTTTCATCCGGCTAGCTTTTTCTGTGATTTCTGGGATGTTTGGCCTTTCATACATTGACTCTTCCAGTCTCTTGAGCTTCTGTTTTCGTATATCTTCTCTCAGCATAAAGGAATCTTCGATTCTCAAGGCAGGACGAGAATATGCAATGAGGTCCTCAGAGCGTTTATTCGTATAAATCTTCTTCTCTGTATTTGACTCCTCAATCACGCTCTGCAGCTGTTTCAGTCAATGGGTATTTTAACACACGATCAAGCTATGAAATTTACCTCTCTTTGCATTTCTTTCTTCTTCTCAACGCTTTCTTTCCATTTATATAAATGATCGACACTACGCTCCATGCCTTTGGAAAAGGCGTGGATATTTGGTGAAAAGGTATATTCCGAGGTGAGTTCAGTCTAAATATATGTGTTATTATTGAATACAGGAGTGGCTACTCGGTTCTTACATTGATTTGGCGTTTGGGTCTCATATAAGATGCGCTAGGGCTCACCACCAGCGTGCTTTTGTTATAATTCTCTTTGTCTGCGCTCTTATTCTCTCGGCTGTGATAAGTTGCAATTGGAAGTGAGCCTTTTGTTCCCTTGCTTTGAGACTCCTCGAGGTCTGGGATTTGTATGTCGAACTTCATGTGGTACTCGCGAGCTTTGAGGTACTGCTCCTCTCGAAGGGAGGAGATGCTGCTGTTTCCTTCACTCATTTCAAGACTGTGCATGTTATTTCACAGTTAATTGGACGTTTGATGAGTAAGCTTCAAGAAATTTGAATAAATAATTAAAATTAAAACCTTCAAGCCTAATGAACTGATTATTGCTGTCCGAATTAGCAAGTAACTTCCTTGCACTAAAATATTTTAACATTTTTGCATACTCACATTTGATGTCGACTTGATCGGATATGACTTTACTGGTTGGAACCTAAATAAATTAGCTTCGCTAGTAACGCATTCCCTCCAGCATTCCCTTGTGATAATTTTCGAGAGAAACCCACTATTTTCGCATTAACTGAGCCGTTACAGGCAAGTTGCTAGCTCAGCTTAGCCATCGGTCAATATTGAATAGAAATCCGAATGTAATTTGAATCTTCTCGCGTTTGCTTGGAAATTGGATGGTGTTGGAATCGGGTCATGTCTTCATGGATTTCTCATTGTAAATCCAATGAGAATAATCAAAAATCGCAAATAAATTAAAGATTTATGAATACACTCAAAATAAAGTTTTGGTTCCTTTTCCTCTGCTTCCTCTTCCTCGGAGCCAGATGTGATAACTTCCTCTACGTCAAGAATGAATCTCGCATTAAGATAGCGTTTGGGTCGGTCAACAATCCGGTTGAAGGAGGATCCGAAATCTTCGAATCGATCGAGAAATATGATCCAGATATCTTCATTTGGCTTGGTAAGCAGCTCTGATGGACTCTTCTTGACGGCTTATTTCATAGGGGATGCTTCGTACACGGCACCTCATCCCAAATTTGTTGGAATTTTATCATATTTTTCGTTTCCAGGGTTGGATGAATTTAAACAGGCTCTTGAGCAAACTAAGAATAACAAATGTAATTATTCTGCGGCAGCACAGAGGTGCTAAGGGGTAATCTATCTTTGCTAAAGAAGACTACAGCAGTTTCCGATCAAAGCATCAAGTTATCGGCATTTGGGACGAATACGATTATGGAACAAGCAACGGTATCTCTCAGAGAGTTGATAAATGTCACTTAAATCGATTCTCTCTATTCAAGGAGACATGTCCTTCAGCTACAAGCAACAGACAAAGCAGATATATTTGGATTTCCTGGATGAACCTCAAGGAAGTGTGAGACGATCAGACCAAACTCATGGCATTTATACTTCTTACTATGTTGGTAAATGGTCATCGCTAGCGCATGATGTTATATTTTCTTTGGGGTTGATGCAGGAGCGGACAATCAGGTGAAAATCATACTTCTTGACCCGAGATATGAAAAGAATGGAAATCGTTTCTTTGGGACGGATAACTTAGGAGAAAAGCAATGGGAATGGCTTACTAAAGAGCTCGAAACGAACCAAGCTCAGGTTGTGCTTATTGCATCAAGTAACTTTTCTATTATTGGAGACAGAGGGCTAAAAAGTTTGATTGTTAGGCTATCCAATCCTTCCGGACGAACGTCTTCTTTCAGAAACTTGGTTCAAGGAAAGTCGCAACAGGCTCTTAAAACTGATTAGAGATCTCAACATTGAAGGTCCTTTTGCATGATATTGCTTCAAATTCACAATAGTTAGGTGTCATATTGCTGTCTGGTGACGTTAACTTCGCCGAGATACTTCAGCACCCTTGCTCTTATAAAAGTAAGACTCGAATTCCCTTCAATAGAGCAATATTAATTCATACAGGAGTGGGCTATGATCTCTATGAATTTACTTCCAGTGGGCTCTCATTCCCATTATCAAGGGAGGTCTCAGAGCTGTTAGAAGCCGCTTATGGGAACTCAGATTACGTATTTCTTTATATCTATTCCTAATCCAAATTTCTTTTCGAACTTTCTATAGCGAGTGGGTTCACAAGCATATACTTCAAGGAATTTCGGCACAATCGAAATTCGATCAAGCAATTACAAGGTCGAGGCCGTTGCTCTTCAGATCCGCAACTTTTATGGGGAAGTCGTCACTGAGCAGCTGATCCCATACTCATCGCTCAAATTTAACGAGTATTATCAATTTTTGGTATAAACAAAAAGTTCTCAATTTATAATAGGTATTCCTTACTCGCCGTGGACGAGAATGCTGCAAAGAAGCACGCATCGTGCAAGATAGACAAGATTGGCCCAATGCGCAGATTTGTCTACCGTCTTGCAGCGCATTTCACCGAAGGGAACTCTGCTGGAATAAAGGTCAATTTTATCCTCATCGGGATTGCAAGCTTCGCTATATCTGTAATTTTCGGCGTTATCTGCGGGTTGAAAGTGTTTTGCGATTGCTTCATCTGTCCGCAGACCCGGAAAATCAAATAAACAATATGTAGGATATTTGTATTTTTAGAGTTGATATTTGTTTCCATCACATTTGATCTACGAGTTCGACTATTCTCAATCAATCAATGAAGCTTCGCCGTGATTCTTAATTTCGAAATTAAAACCAGTGATTTAGGAATCTAATTAATGCCATGTACTTACTGAGCAGCATTCATCTGCCCTTTTTCGAAATAAGAGCGAGCTCGCGCTGACCTATTATTGTGGGATTTCACCAAATACTATTAGACATTTGATGTTCGAGCTTAAAACTTCGATGGAATCATTCATTTTTCTACAGAGCGCTGAAAAAGATTTAAGGTTTTTCTAGAAAACTAAAGATATGAACTCAGCTGCGGTCAGAGTTCTGCTTGTTGCTGAGCCTATTGGAAGAATAAGAGGTAGCAGTGTGCCGTTAACGTGATTGGAGATTTTGGTTTTGGTGGATAGCATGCGTAAAAAAAAAAATGACCCGCGCTTGTTACTGGATTTCAGATTCACTGCTAAAATAATACAATATTCTACGATTCTAAGATCTTTGATTCTAAGATTCTTATTAATTTATTTTAATAGACTCACTTCTTCGAATCCTTCCAATTTAAAGATTCTGACAGCCTAATTACTATATGAATATATTCTAAACAACCTAAAGACGCTCCACTTTCGCAGTTTCAAAGAACTTTCATTCATATGCAAACAGGTAAGTTCGCTAACAAAATTGACCACTGACAGTCGATAGGCTCCATTATCTCTTCGATATTTTCACTTGTTTCGACCTCACTGGGAACGGGAATATTAGCATTGCCTTACATGCTGAAGATATCAGGGCTGGCATTGGGTCTTGGACTCTTAACAGAAGGGATACTCCTCTGCTGGATCTCGCTTTCAATGCTAGCGCATGCTTCGTTTAAAGCTAAAGAAATCGAATACTATACCCTGGTTAACAAGACCCTTGGAAAGGTAATTCGCGTTCGTATAACTCTTAATAACACCCTCCGTTGAGTTTAGAAAGCCGCCACTCTTCTCAGTATATTGATCGTCTTCTATGGCGTGGGCTCTGCAGTTGGGTACCAAATTACAAGTAACCTAGCTCGTTTGACCTTAAAATAATTCTGAATTGAAATTCAGTTGCGGAGTTCTTACCACCAATCATTTCAGCCATAACGGGAAAAGCCTATATCCCGACGAGAAATCAAAGATTGCTCCAAATAATGGCCTTGGCTGTAGTAATCTTCCCTGTAGCCCTTCTCAGAAACCTGCATGCGTTCAGATATGGTACTTACCTCGGAGTGGCCTGCATCTTGTACATTATTGCCGTAATACCTTATGAATGCTTTCCTTCTTTAACACACATTATTAGATCGTTGTTATACAAACTCCTTCGTATATTCAGGAAAATGACTCATTTTCGAAAATTTCTTATATCAATTTTGATATAACATTCTTCACATCCTTCGCGCTGGCTGCTTTTTCATTCACTTGCCATCACAACATGCTGCCAGTCCGAGCTGAACTTGCTGATGCGACTCTTCCACGCGTCAAAAAGGTATATGATGCGAAATTTGCCTGTATTAATGGGATCTAGGTGGTGAGAGGAGCTGTCGGAGTCAATGCAATTTTGTACCTGGCCATGGCGATCTGCGGCTATCTCTCCATGACTGACAGAACACCTGGGCTAATTATTTCAAGGCCGAGACTAGCGAGTGCGAAGAACGACTTGCCGATGACTGTGGCGTTGGGAGCCATGTCATTTACGCTCGTAATTTCGACTTTGCTCAATCACGTCCCATCAAGATCAGAGCTGTTAATGGTTTTCGGAAAACCTCGTCAAGCAGGGACGAAAATGCACGTGTTCTTGACTGTACTCCTCGTCTTTGGCACTGCGATCGTTGCATTTGCCATTCCAAACGTAATTGCAGCTTTGGGACTTATTGGTGGGATTGCAAGCGTCTCATTCTCCATAACTTTTCCCTGTAATTTCCTTGATTTGCAACTGAGCTAATTGATAATATGTTAGTCCTGATATATGCTAAAACCAAAGAACAAGAGATTGACAATGGTGACTCTAAGGCTCCAAGAGTTATGGTCACGCTGATGAGGTTAGGTGCTGGTCTCTTTAGTATTGCGGGTTTAATTGGCGCTGGAGTTTCATTCGCTAGCGCTTTAAATTTAATTTGAGGAAAAAATTAATATTAACTATTATAATAGGTTAATAATAGGTGAGTATGAACTTTGAATAATAGTAGGTATGCATAAGACATTTACGTAAAATAATTCATGGCAATTCAAGAAAAAATTAATTGAATATTAGTCGTTGCTTAATAATATTTGCCAGTAGGTCAGGTCGACATATGTATAAAAATTTAATTCGCCTTGCCTGCCAAATCTCAGTACTCTGTTACAATTTGCCTTAACTCTGCGCTATGAAATTTAGGGCATGGATAACAAAACCAGCTATGACTTCAGAAAGTGTTGAAAAAGAGAGTGAGCTTGAGACCAAGGAAAAACCCAATGATCTGTCATAACTTCATTGGTCTATTCTCAAAGTTGAGGTAGTTGTGAATCTACAAGAACTGGTGTTGACTAAAATTCAAATTCAACGTCTCATTAAGCAGATAGTGATTTGATTAGAAATTTTGGGTATCTATCTCACATGTTTTGGTTCCAATGAGGTTGAGGATTTCAAAAACCTGTTTCTCTTCAAATCATTGAAAGAAATTGTTTTAGGGAGACTGTAGAATGTTAATCAAAAGTTATCTTTGATCTCATTTGAAAACAATTAATAAAATATTTCGATTTATTGATCATATTATTAGGCACTGTGAGATGAATAAGTTACTCTTTACCCTTTCTGATATAAATTTCAAAATAGAGTAAAACTTATTACCATTACCTCTTCTCATGTGTTATTTACATCTATTCTTTAAAAATGCAGATTTATTATGATCGGAAATATTCTTGGTCTTCGCCATCGTATACAAAACCCTTTGAATTTAAAGCTTTCGCAACCACATAGGACTATTCTTTGAGAGACACCTTTACACTAAGTTATTTTTGTTGGTTTTACAAAATGTTAATCTTGAAATTTTTTAATAATTATATCATTTTAAAAAATTCTCATATTCGTCTTACTAGTTAAATTAGTTAGTAATTGTATTTTTGTTGTTTCATGAACTAAATCGAGATACTAGTAATCTAATTGAATTGCACATTAGAAGCTCAGTTTGTTAGTGTTTTGTTTCCTCAAATATCACTAAGTACAATTACAAAAAAGAGTTGTATCCTGAATTTTACAGTGTATATAACGTAGCTAAGTTCATAGTAATGTAGATTAGCAGAAGCATAGATAAGTAATTTGAAGTATAAATTTTTATGCTGGAATAGTTTTATTCAACTAGTAAAATAGACACCAAAGTAATTCAGCTCAAGCAATAGTAATATTGAACTGAAGACTCCTATTTCTGACTTCGGGCACACGGCTAAACAATCAAAATCTTTTTCTTCTGTATTCTGAAGTTTAACATACATGTCGATAGCAATTTCAGACAGGACTCAGCAAAGTCTTAAAATATTTAATGATTCTGAAGAAACTGAATATCTAGCTTTCTAATTCTTTTGAATGACACTTCTATCTCGTAAAGCACAGCACTTACATGAAAGCCTCCGTCTCACTGTATGTAAGCACCTTTCAAAGTAGTAACAGCTATTTTCAACTAAATCTTCAATACTCAAATACTCTCGGAAATTTCAATTAGAAGACTCTTAGAAATATAAATAAATCCAAGCACTGGATTTCCATTTAAGAAACTTCCAGCAAAACCCATCATTAATACACACCTCACTCTGGTAATGAACGCTGAAACTCAACGTTGGGACTTTGAAAACGACAAAGGCTACAAGATCACTTTAGAAACTTTTCGGGAAGAGCTCGATGATTCAATAAAACAATTCGATTCTTCCACAGACAGCAGTTATTCTTTTTTTGGAAGATTATTCGCAATGGAAAAAGCCTACAGCCAACCTTACTCTCAGAAAGCCAAGCGATACAACGAGCACATTACCTTAGCAGCAATCTTGCACAATGATACTAAAGACCTCGTGATTGGGGTCATCAACATCGGAATAAAAGATTGCGTTTTGAAAGATACCCAGGTCAAAGCGGGTTGCATATTCGAATGGAAGCTACATAACAATTTCTTGACCATCGGACTAGGCGGCGCATTATTTTCTAAAGCCGAGGAGATAGCAAAAGGCATGCAAGTAAAGCTCCTCTATTGCTTAACCGCTACTACGCATACAAACACTATTGCTTTCTATCAGAGCCAAGGGTTTACCAAAGGAACTGAAGAATTTAGCTCCTTGCTTTTGAATGTACCGAAAACGAACGGCAAAAAGAAAATTTCTCAAGATGATGTTGTTTTTAAGAAGCTGGACACAGATACAACGCGGAAAGCCTTCTCTGATTTGAGTAAAGAGCACGAGTTTCACTGCAAGAACTTGGAGGAGTATACAAAGGTGGATGAGTACTTCGGGACTTATCAGCTTGAGACCAAAGATGGGAAATGTCGGGCCGGAATAAGCATTTATGAGGACAGCGGACCCTTTAGACATCTAACGAGATTTCTGTTTCCCGTGAACTACTATGCAAGTTCGCTGTTTTGTGCGATACTGATGGGATTGCTGTCTCTGATCCCTGCTGCGGTATTCACAAAATCGGCTGTTGCGGGAATTGGACTTGAATTAGGGCTGCTACTCGTGTTTAGAAAAATAATTGAGATTGTTAAAGTGCTCGGTTATCCTAACCAGCAGGCGTTTGCGACAGGAGTTTTCTATGAGGGAGATCCGAGCCAAGAAGCCAGTGTTATGAATTCTTTAACGACAATGCTGAGTTCAACAATTCATGAGTTAGGAAAACGGAGACTGCGAGTATTGTTCAATAAGGATTCCAAATTCAAGAAATATTTTAGAGACAAATACCCGGGCTCATATTCGATACTCTACAAGCCATTGTCAGAGGATTTATCTAAAGATTCTGATTTTTCTGCTTTGGCGTCTCCTCTATTCGATTTTAGAGATGTTTAGGCTTTGTAAAGAATCATATCCTTTCTCTGAGAGAGGTGCTGGGAAATTACAATTTCATTTGTGATCTTGAGTTGTTAATGTATTATCTGAAAAGCAGTTATCGTAAAAATGAGAAATTTGAACGAAGTTATGATCTAAAGGTCAAACTAAGTTGAAGTCCTCCGACTTTGGTAGAAGCAGAGATTATGCTTTTTGGTTAAATGAGGTACTGGTATTCCATTAAATGGTTCGTTATTAAAATCCTTGATTTTAGAACTTGAAAACAGATATTGGAAACGTAGTTAAAATCAATTAAAATCTGCAGGAAGATCATGGGATGCATGGATTTTCTCAAGAAGGAGATCTCCAAGAGGAGGTTCATAGTGATTTTGGCAACATTGCTAGTAATGATGATAGTCGTAGGCTGGATATTGGCGCTTCTGGGCTGCAAAACGCGAACGTATGACATAACGAAACATTATTCATTTTGCGCAGAGATCAGCAACGAAAAGGAGTATTATGGCGGACTAACCTTACTTGTAATTGGCGTGATGAGCTTGTTTGGTTGGGCAGTTGGCTACGCTCTGACTCGACAAAGTCAAAAAATGGAAAACTCCTCGCTAAAATACGAGGGAATGGAAGGGAGAAATTATGAAGATGAACCCTTAAAAGACTATGAAGAAGAAAAAGAAGAAAAACGGTAAGAAAAGATGCCAGATCTTAGAGATATAAATGATTGATTGTTTTGAAATAATGAGCAAGCTAGTCAATATTTAGATCTATTAAGCTTGCATCTTTTAAATTCGCGACGTTTTGTAATCATAAAAAGCTCAGCAACCAAAGGACTGCTTTAAGGTGTTATTATAAGGAACATTGTAATGAGGCTGCTTACTTGTAATGAGTTTATAATTCTGAAAGGTCTTTGAAAAACTCCAGCATGCAGCTTAGAATGAATGAAGTCAAGAATTTTTCCTCTAAGCTTCAATTCTCTGATTTCATATTAGTTCAAAATCGATCAAACCTTTATTCCCAGTTGAATCGCAATAAGTAACTATTTTAATATATCACTAATCTATAAAAACTCTTTCCTCTAATATATCGGGTTTCGCTTTCAAACATTCTCTCCTCTCAATATTATCCAGAAACTCCATTAAAGTACAAATTTTCTAGCGTGGTAACTTTCGCGGAAGCAAATGAACCTCAATAAGACTGAATGCAACAGTCAGATGCCTTAGCAATAAGAGTTTTAATTGCTAATAATTTTAATTATGAATGTGTTACAAGATGGAGTTATAGTCTCTGGTCACATCTAAACCAACCCTATCCAATGTCAACCGCACTCGAATCACAACCAACTAAAAACATTCGCAACCAAAGATACAGCGCAGAATTTCAAGAGCAAGACTTTCCAAACGGACCCGAAAAAATTTTGTTAATTAATGAATACTCACCAACCCTCCACCTAGCTGACAACCTCAGAGAATCTAAAACCATTGAGAACGCGAAAAGAAGTAAAAACGTGGTCCGAGCACCAGCTTCACGAGTAAGTGCCTCATTAAAACAGAAAACTGAGGAGAATCGCAGCGGAAGTAATCATATTTTCAAATTTTCCATCGACCTCAACGTTTTCCTTAGAAGATACTAGTTTTTCTAATGGCTCTCAGCCTCTGATGCAAACAATCAGCTACGACATCAATGCAAAGAGGGCGAGTCTTAAAGGTTCTTTTCATCCAGCACAAAATGGAGAGTTGATTGATGAATCTCACAATCGGATATTCGATCTAAGGATATCTCCGATAAAATACCCAGATGGGAATCCGAGGCAACAACCTGGTGACAAAGCGCGAGAATTTGAGACGGCAAATTCTGAAAAATATGGCAGAGCTGGCCCACAAAACGAAAAAGGGTTGAAATCAAATATCAAAACGCGCCCGCCGCCTTACCAAGCGCTTGATATGAATAATACCTCAATGGAAGTTAGGTATCGTAAATACGTAACAAACCCGCAAAAGTTTGAACCTGAGCCGAGGACCCGTCAACGTAAACCGCCAGTGGTCCCAGAAAAAGTCCGAGGGTCGTATAGCCTGAATAATTCGGTTAATGATTCAATAACCGATGCAGACTATCGTTTTTTGTCGCAGAACTCAATAGATGTTTCTCAAATGCAAGAGAATAGTCTACTTGATAATAGCTACAACGCAAGGCAAACCGGTTTAAAAAACCAGCGAGGGCTGAAAAAGCCTGAAAATCAAGTTTTCCTCAATATAGTTAAGAAAGGAATGGCAGAGGTAACACGCAGTGACAATCTTCAAATTATTCCCGATGATCTAAAAGTGTCCGTGGACCTTACAGACAAAAGCCGCAAAGCGGCTTACGAGACAATAGAGCCATTAATTCCCGTTAGCAAACCTCATTTTGCTACGATCAGTGAAGAGTTGGTTCCTCTGAGGCAGAGACCACGGCATGCAGCCGCAGGGCTTAGCGTATCGATTGATTCTCATAAATCTGAGCTCTCGCAGTTAGCGAAGAAATCATTGAAGAGTAATGTGCTGCTTGAAAAGATACAGGAGAAAGCAATGAAGAACTTCAAGAATGGGTCTCATAAGTTTGCGCAAGAAATTTACACAAAAAAAGAACCGAGGACAAAAAGCGTCCCTACGAGGTCTTCGAAGGGCGACAGCGCCGCCTTTGTCAAGACTTCATCTGATTTGGCTCCTCATTTCAGAATTGAACCGATAAGCAAGCCGATTGAACATAAATTAAACGGTGGGATAACTCCTTTGAGAGATGAAGCTGCAATTAAATTAATGAAAGTTCGTAGTTTGTTTGTTAAGTTCAGAGACACTTACCTGAAAACAAATGCTCATTTTGAGAATAAAGCCAAAGAGCGGAAGGCACAACCAGCGAAAAATTATGGGAAGAGCGAGTTGAAACAAATAAATATTGGATGCAATATGATACACAGAGTGTTAACCAGGAAATGGAGGAAGATATTTTTTAATGAACTTAGCAATTATGACTAAACATGTGAGATGTGCGCGTGAAGGTTCTAGCCCTGTATTTTTAGTGCAAAATGCATATGCATCGAGTTATTTAATACATTCTTACAGTCCAACTCTCATGCTGTTTTCTGATAGCAGATCTCGAAAGCTCCTATTATTTCCTTTTTAGTAGTCTTATTTGGTGCATATCATCCCTTTTACAATACTTTATTTTATTATCTACTTATCAAAAAGGAATTAGTAAGCGTTAAATCAAGTTTCAGATGAGATTATCGAGATAGATATCTATATATATATCATTGTAAATAACAAATGGAGTAGCAAGGATAAACTTTACATGAAAAGTTGGAAAAAATCACTAAATTTTGAGAGTAGTAGTTCTGATAAAGTTAATACATAGGTCGCTGGAACGATTTCGTATGTTGCTCAGAAAAGGTTTGAGCTATGAAATTGCTAATATTTCCTTCAAGAATTTCTTTTACTCTCTCATGTTCTTGCTTCATCAACCGAGTCTCTTCTTCTGCAGATCTTAACTGTCTTTCCAACTCATGATTCTTACTTTCAGTCTCTTGTATAAGCTCATTCATCCGCTTCCTCTCGCTATTGATTTCCTGCTCGAATCTATCCTGCTCACGTCTTTGATTGTCTCTTGCCCACGCAAGTTCCCGCTTTAAGTTCCCAATATCTCTCTCCATCCCTTCGATCGTACTGTCTCGATCTTGAACTATTCGCATCCAATTATCTCTTTCCTCGTTTGCCTTCCCCACCAGGTTTCTCAATTCCTGAATTTCATTTTTCAAGCGAGTTCCTTCTGTCTGCAAAGCTGCTTTATTCTCATTCATTTTGTTTTCAAAATTCTGAAACTCACGAATAGCGTTTTCAAACTTTCGATTCGCTTCATCTCTTTCTTCTCCAATACGACCTATTGCAGTTTCAGCTGCCTTTGTTACCCGCTGCACTTCTTGATTTTGTTCATTTTTGAGGCGCTCTTCGAGCTGTTGCAAGCTTTCTTGATGAGCTTGTTGAATGATTAAAATGCGCTCATTGAGGATTTGAACTTGTCGTTCTTCTTTTTCACGTGCTCTTTCGGTCTCTTTCAGCTGATCTTTGAGCTTTCTATGTTTCAGCTCCCATTCCCTATTCGAATTTCTCGTCTCTGAAGCATGCAGCTGGGCCATCCTCTCAAATTCCCTTCTCATCCCTTCAAGCTGAACAGTCAAATCGCTAATTTGTCTTTGATACTCGCCTTCAGTAGCTTTGAGTCTAGCACTGCTTTGCTCATGCACTTTTTTTAATTCGGTGTTCAATCTCTCATTATCTGTGCGGAGATGCTGAATTTCCTGGAAGAGCATGTCATTACGAAGGCCTAGATCAGAACAGAGAAGCTCTTTTTGCTTGAGGTGCCTCTCCATCTCAAAGCAATTGTTTTCAAGCTCTTCTCGATATTTTTTCTCGTGCTCTAAAGTTTTCATTGCTTCTTGGTAATCCGATTCTAGTTGGTCAGCCCTGCGTGTTTCCACTTGGAGGGACTTCGTTAAGGACAGATGTGCATCCAACTGAGTTTGATATTTCTGTGTGATTTCTTCAACTTCTTGTTGGTATATCGATCTAACTCTTTCAAGCTCTCTTAAAGTGTTAGAAGAGCCAAGCTTTGGAGGACTCCAATGAATGTGCGGGTCTTTAGGTTCCAAAAAGTCTGGTACCTGAGAACGAGCTAAAGGTTTGGATTCTGAAAATGTTCTCGCTGAGTTCGGTTTGTTCAACTTCTTTTCAGTGTAATTTTTGTAGTTCGAATAAAATTTGGGGTCAGCGGTAACATAAAAGCTATGTGAAATGTCTCGTTTTGCTCGCGGAGGGCTTAATTCTTGTGTTTTGTCGCTGTACTTAGTGTCGTTAATAGTACTAATATCTCCTACTCTATGGTGAAGATTCGTATTTTCGTAACTCTGGAATTTGTAAAGAGACTTTTTCTGGGAATTCTGAAAACTCGAGTCAGTGCCGACTCTTCTCGTCGGAAGATAATACTCTTTCGTCACAGGTATCGTTTGGTGTTGACTAAGATAGGTCGACCCTTTCAGATCGTTAGTCACGACTGTGCGAGGGGATACGTATTCGTCCGATCTCAGTGTCAAAAAAGTGTCGTTTTGTTTGCTCGGACTAAGAGAATAGCAGATATTATCATTACTCATGGACTGCTTCGTGCTTGTCCTTGTAGCTTCTCTAATTGAACCAAGGATATCCTCACCGACTTTGTTTCCGCTAAGTTCGACTCTGATCTTCCTATTATGTTCTCTCAGTGCCTGAAGAATAGGGCTAGCGCCCTTGCTCCCTAGATCATTCCATCTGAGGTCGATGACTTCGAGAGCATGAGACTCGCGAACGATAGCAGCAAGCAGGTCACCGGCGTCAGGTTTGATATGGTTGTTTCGCAAATCTATCGAGGCTAGCGAGTATGATGTTTTTACGAGATCCAACAGCGATTCTAACCCGAGATTGCTGCTTCCAATTGCGTTCCATTCAGCTTGGATTGATTGGATGTTTGGGCATGCTTTCAGCGATTCACAAATTAAAGCAAATCCTTGAGCAGTAAGATGATTTCCTTTCAACTCTATCTGGGTGATATGTTTATTCTGAGCTATAAATTGTGCTATAACTGCTGCGCCTTCGTCGCCAGTGAAAAGATCACCGAGGTCGAGAATCTGTGATGTCTTCTGCGAATCGAGACGACGAAGGAGGTCCTGGATCCCGGGCTGTGTTTCAGGGATATAGTTGTTTTCTTCGAGGGTGTGTGGTGCAGTGTCTGATGCGTCCAAAATGGGTGATATTTCTCTCTTCCTCGCCATATCTTGTGTACGCAGCTGAACTAACAAAATTAATTTTCGAAATTGAGATTCAGTTAAATCAATAAGATATTTTATCATAGAAAATTTCATGTTATAATCTTCGGAGCTATCAACCTGCAAGGATGCTATATGATGTTTCTTGAGCAAAATGTAATTTATAAGCAACTTATCTATATCATAATTTTGTGTACCTTGGGTGTTGTAGGTATCATCAGGAGCTACTTATTTTAGAGGTTCATGACTGGGTCTATGCTTATGGTTCTTCTTTATTATTGTATCAATTGCTCTAATAAATGATATTGAAATACGAGAAGGCTTCTTTGCATTTAAAGCGTTTGATTTGCCAAAATCCACAGCAAAAGTAATATAATGTTGTTTGCATTCGAGAAAAAAACCTCTCAAATGAAAAATACTACGAAATGATATCGCAGAAATTGAAGCCTTCTTGCCAGTCACTTGTTGTTGTCGGTGAGAAAAAACCATGCCATTATTTTTATTAAACTATTTTTAGCAATGAGTATCCACCGAAACTTTTTTTTTTTACTGAAATAAAATATCTTCTCTGAAACGGGAGTTCCCATCATAATGAATCTATCAACTCTCAATAAGCTTTATTCTGTCAGTATTTACTCAAGCATCGCCACAATATTAACTTCGAACTTTCTAGAAATGATATGGGAGCTGCAAGGTAATAATATTCTTCAATTTAGTGAATATAATTCGTCGAAAGAGAAAGTAACCAAAAAAATATCCGGTACTATCAACAGCCATTGATTTCTTTCCTCACCATTCGAAATTTGTTTGCGCTTTTATTGGACGTGTATCGATATATTCATGGTAATCCGAAAAATAATTGTCATAAAATCGAGTTTTTTATGCATCTCCTATTCCATACTGAGCAAAAGAATAAACTAGCTCCTCTCCATCTCAAAGCAATTGTTTTCAAGCTCTTCTCGATATTTTTTCTCGTGCTCTAAAGTTTTCATTGCTTCTT
>ENA-UOTZ01000258-UOTZ01000258.1-compost-metagenome-genome-assembly--contig:-NODE-258-length-44542-cov-7.749781_pt1 | contig 44542 bp, 22 predicted proteins | sample MGYA00238144_ERZ746983 | MGnify/ENA primary metagenome ERZ746983 (study PRJEB28759, sample SAMN06268863) | compost metagenome | isolation source: single cell | place: USA: California, Emeryville, Joint...
AGCAATTTTTGGTGAGCCCTCTTTCTCTTTTTCTTACAACTGGTAGCGGAATATTTGAAAATAGATAATGATATGATCTGAAATGATCTGTTATTAAGTCGTGGCAATTCAAAAGTAATGGTAATGCTATTTCAAAATTTGGTTAGATGATAAAACTATCTTGAATGTAATAACATATGAGAAAAGTCATTCGGTATTATACTGAGGAGATGATATTTGTATCTAAATTACTCAACAAATAAAGAAAAATGAATATAAACAGAGGAGGAAATTTTGTTAAATCCGTGATATTTTACAATATCTCACTAATCATCGATTCCCAGGAATCCTAATACTTGATTTAACTATTTTTTCACATTTCATGTTTCTTGGTTAATATTAGTAGGGTGATACTTTTAAGTACTCAGGATAAAGCATGTATTTAATTATAATGCTCATTCATAAAGCTACTAACACAATGTAGTTTACCATGGACTAAACAAATAGAAACTAGATCCAGAGAGTACGACTCTAGCCAAGCAAAGAGATGGGCATAGCATATGAACTCAGATCTTACTATGTAAAAGCACCTCAAGGTGTGTAGATCAATTTTATTGGCTCTTTTCGGTCTTCTTTAGTGAATTATTATACATCAACTATGTGGCATGCTTTGAAATGTGAATCTCATCAGCTTATCTCAATCCTCACTGATGCAGAGATAGCTCGAGACGAGAATTAAACTATTCAGAGAACAAATTAAGATACTATAGAAAGAAATGAAATTAAAAACACCACTCATGAGCAAAAGAAAAATAAAAAAGTCTTCAAGAACTAAATGCAACATTAAAATCTTCAACACTCAGAAATATTTCGTTGAGTACGTTTTCATCTCAAGCCTCACTTAACCCGTTTTCTTCAATACCTTCACTGGATATTACTCTCTCGGCCATATTATCAGTAGTTTGAAGTTTTTTTGGACTTTCTGAGATCGAGTGCGGTTTTAAATGAGACGATTTTCGTGCCTCCAGAGAAGGCACTCTTAATAATTGACCTGGATGCGTTTTAGAGAGTAAATTTTTCAATCGGCTCGTCTCTTGGGCTATAAAGTTTTTCTGGGCAATCCTTTTTGCAGTTTCTGCCTGAAGAGACTCTTCGATTGGCTGGACGTCCATTAAATGCTGAAACTTGCAGTAAAATCTGTTTTTCACCATAACCTCAGTTCGTCCAGGCAGCAACTTCGAAATCCACCGCCACTTCGGACCTCGCAACTGGAATAAATTTTTCAGTTTTTCATCTTCCTCTGCACTCCAATGAGCATTTTTCTTAATATTTGGATCTAGTTTGTTTATATATCTGTATCGGATCTCTCCCGGTGTGCGAGTGCCCCCAAGAAACTTGGAAATTTTCACCCAATTGCAACCATGTTCCTGTGACAATTTAAGAATTTGGGCATCCTCTTCCTTGCTCCAATTTCTTTCTCCACTACATGCGTTTCCTAATGGAGGCTTGGAGATTTTTTTAGATGCTCTTTGGAGTTGGTTTTCCTCAATATCAAATTCCTTTTGTTTTTTCACACTCTCTTTAAACTCCTTCCCAGTTGACTCACTCTCAAGTGTTTCATACTCTTCCTTGATCTGAATTTGTGAAAGTTGTTGGGAACCCAAACCTCTATCTGATAGTTGTGAATCTTCTTGAAACAATCGATCAGGTGACGGAGAGAGCAGCGATTCACTTTGGCGAGAAACTGAATTTGTTATCCGCGCAAAATGAGGGATTTCTTTGTTTATATTTAAGTTTCTTCTCGCAATTTCGTCGCCTTGAGATAATCTCGTGCTCGAGATCATTAGTGGCTTAGTTAATAATAACTTGTAGAGATAGGACTTGGTATCCATAGCGGCTAGTGTTTTTCCCTTGAAATTTACATGTGCGTTTCTTTTGATAGCCAAATTTTCATATCTTGTATCCGTTTTGAACCTTTTTCCATTTTGGAAGATCTGAAGTTAGTAGTTATATTTGCGTTAAATGTTAACGGAAGTTATAGAATTGGGGCCAAAAAAGACCATTGTTAAAACTTTATTCTTGCAGTGGGACCTGTTTAGGAGAGAACTCATCACATGACTCAGTGATCTTCAATAGCGATCTTAACAAAACTAGGCTATTACGTGTGCAAAATGTTTCTACTATTGGATTCTTTTTTAAAACTAATCATGAATAGAGATGTCTATTGAAAATCAAATTTGAATGAATACAAGAAGAACTGGTTACTTACGAATGCGGCAAGGGTCTTGCCATCAAGGCAGCAACAACAGCATCAGTACAATTAATTTACAATCCAAATTGATTTTAGTGATTAAATTTGTGTGTTTGTCAATACTAATGCAGAAGACCATTATACATCTCCAAATGCAATGAAACCATAGAGTTTTAATCTAATTATACTTTAATTTAGACTTCTTGACAACTCATATTGGCTTTCCTTGCTTGTTTACAATGTGCAAGATCTCTACTTATTCTAGCGTTCAATTTCAATAAATGATACTTAATGAAGAGAGGCGTGGGTCAACACTTTTTTCTCCCGAGAAAACAATTCCCAATTGAACAAAAAATCAAATGCACTCCATTTTATCATTGGATCTCTACTATTAAACATTACACCACAATTCATTTTCCAAGAGTACTACAGAGATGAATGTGAAGGAGATTCTCACATTTTGGGGTTCTTAATGACTTTTTTTCTATTTAGTTAGTGTCTGTGGTGGGATCAATCCTCGTCCGCTTTATGCATAAAAGTGAAAGAGATACGTTTGTCAGAAGAATAAAATTTCCATTCATAATTACTGGCCTTCCCTTCCCCCAAATAACTGCTTGTCCAGTCCTCAGTCAAATGTTAATCCCATAGAACTGATTTTCGGTCAAGAAGCACCTGCTTTTTCAAATGTACTCCTTTCATTATTTGTATTGATGAGAGAGAGACTGATTTCTGATAAGAGGAGTCGTATGATGGACTGATTTCGTTGAGGAATTGAAGATCTTCTCGTTGTATCGATCAATTCAAAAAAAAAAAATGCTTCGTGAAGTTTCTTAATTCTGGAGTTCGAACCATATTCCAGTAGTTCAGTGCTTGACTGAATCTACAGTAAGGAGTATCTTCTGCAACATCCTCTGAATATCCATTCTCAAGCTTGTTATTCTGCTACTTTTTGGGTTTTGGATGCATAGCACGATCAATCCCCTTGAAAAGAAAAATGCTTTCGTGATTTAAAACCAGGGAGTTTTCGATTTGGGTGATTCAACGGATTCTCTAATCTCATTTAAATTTATGATTTCGCAAGTAATCGAAAAGAAATTTTATAAGAAATAAACATCGAAATGAAGCAGAGTCAGGTCATTGCTCTCGGTGTTATTGCAACTTTGTTAGCTGGTTACCTCTTCCTCGGTCGCCTCAACAAAAAAGAGCCTACGAATCCAGTAACCCCTGCCATCAAGGAGCTCTATAACCGATGGAAAGTAGAATACAAAGTGAATATCGGAGCCGCCGAAGATGATTACAGGCTAAAAACCTTCTCCCACAACTATGATATCATCAACCATCACAACAACGCCCCAGAAACCAAATACAAGCTTGGTTTGAATCAATACGCTCATTTGACGCTATCTGAGTTCGCTGCTCTCCACCTCGGTTATACTAAGACAAAGGTTAACGTTCCAAGCAATGTGACACGTAAGGTCTGTGACAACGAGGGACCTCTCACCGTTCCTGATTCCATTGATTGGGTCGCTCAAGGCAAAGTATCCAAGGTCAAAAACCAAGGCCGCTGCGGGTCATGCTGGGCTTTCTCAGCCACAGGCGCCATCGAATCTGTCCTCGCCATAACAACTGGCACTGTCGACGAATTGTCTGAGCAACAATTAGTTGACTGTTCTACTCCTTATGGAAATGAAGGATGCAATGGCGGTGAGATGTACAAGGCTTTCAATTACGTCGCTGATCACGGTATTGTCCTTGAATCTGACTATCCATACACTGGTGTTGATGGTAAGTGCAACATTCCTTCTACTGCTACCAAGTTCTTGATCAGTGGGTACCGAAACGTGACAGCCAATGCTTCTGATGCCCTGAAAGCTGCCGTTGCGAAGAATCCTGTTTCTGTAGGTGTTCAAGCTGCCTCATCTGAGTTTCAACTATACAAGAGCGGCGTCCTCACTGGAGATGGTTGCGGCATCGAATTAGACCACGGTGTCCTTGCCGTTGGATATGGGACTTTGAATGGAACCGATTTCTGGAAAGTGAAAAATTCCTGGGGTCCTGCCTGGGGTGACCAAGGTTATATTCTGATTGAAAGAAGAGAAGGACCTGGAACATGTGGTATAAATATGGAACCAATGTATCCAACCCATTATTGTTAAAATAGCCTGTGACATTGAAGGAATTATTAATATAAGAGAATTGGTTTAGGCTTAATACATACACATATAAGTTTATTGATTCTGCACATAATCAACAACCAATAACGGATAAAATATATTTCTTCTTTTGGTAGCTTTGTATCTACCGCTACAAGATTACATGCAAGCAAACGCGAGCGTTAGGAAGAAAGCTTGATACCTACACTGAGCTATCGATAGTGCTTTTGGAATTTTATTCTAATTCGGTATGTGATCCGCCGACTCAAGTTTTATTTAATAGAAGTCTTGAACCGAGGACTCTTTAATATAGCTAATCTTGAGTGTGATAATAATTTAATTTGCTCAAAATAGAAATGAGAGTAAGTGTTGCTGTTATTCCTGCGATGGCTGTGATGGCCGTCATATTGGGTGGCTCCATGTTCCTTGGCCGCCACCGAGGGAAAGAATCTGCTGATCTCACCCTCTCTGCAGTGGCAAAGGTCTACACTCAATGGAAAGCCGACCATAAGATTAACATCCACGCCGCCGAAGATGCATTCAGAATGAAAATCTTCTCTCAAAACCTCGAATACATCAACAAACACAACAGCAAGCCTAACACCACATTCAAACTTGGTTTGAATAAGTTTGCTCATTTGACTCTCACCGAGTTCGCTACTCTTCATTTCGGACTCGTTCAGCCAGAAAACCGCAAAAACGCCCCAAGAAACTCGACTGCCAACGTTTGCAACAAAGCTCCTCTCACCGTCCCTGATTCCATTGATTGGCAAGCTCAAGGGAAGGTTTCCAAAGTTAAAACCCAAGGCCAATGCGGATCATGCTACGCAACCGCTGCCGTCGACGCTGTGGAATCCCTTCTTGCTATTGCTACTAACAAAGTTAACGAACTCTCTACTCAACAAATTTTGGACTGTTCTTACGATTATGGAAACGCAGGGTGCTGTGGAGGTTATCCAGATTATTCCTTCAAATACATTGTGGACAATGGTATTGTCCTTGAGTCAGAGTACCCTTACAAAGGCGTGGATGGTAAATGCAATATCCCAGCTAACGGCACAAAATTCGTGATCAGCGGATTCATCGACGTGACACCCAACGATTCTGACGCCCTCAAAATTGCTGTTGCTAAGAATCCAGTTTCCGCAGCCATTGACCCTTACTCCCAAGACTTCCAACTCTATAAGAGTGGTATTATCACTGCTGATAAATGCGGCACTAGTCTCGAGCACACGTTTTCTATTGTCGGCTATGGAACTCAGAATGGACTTGATTTCTGGAAAATTAAAAATGCGTGGGGACCAGAATGGGGAGACAATGGATACGTCTACCTTGAAAGAACTGCTGGAAAAGGCCCTGGTGCCTGTGGTATCAATATGATACCTTCCTACCCAACCGATTTCTGCTAATCCCATATCTGAGTTAAGAATGAAATTTATTCTTAGAAAACAGAAATGAAAGGTTGGAACGTTCAGTACGCTTGAATAATCGAAAAAAATTGCATATAATACCTAAGAGAAAGTAAACAAAAAGCCAAAAAAAGAAAATTTAAATAGCTCCTAATAATCTAAACTTATAATCATAACAGCTTGGGCTAGCATATGAAAGATAGCTGAGTTACAAGAATCATAAGCTTCAATGTATTAGTTAGTTGAGTTGAAGATAATCAGTTTTGGCCAGGGTTCTGTTGTCATCAGTTGGGAGAACGCAACGTACTTGGTATATTGAGAGTTAGTATTTTCGTTCACTAATGAAAAGCATTGATAGTATGAATATAAAGGCTATAACGGTCCTGAAGCAGTCAATCTTTGCTTTAATTTAGTGAGATTCTAAGATGTTATTTTTGCTATAGAATGTCTAAATGGCAATTAAAGATTGAGAAAAAAACGTTCTGTAAGTAGAGATTACTCGACTTCTTAGCATCTTCTCGAAACAAATGGTGATTTTTCTATTTCATCGATCTCTTCAGAACTGTTGCAAAATAATGTTTCAAAAAAAGAATTTAAAAAGATAAAAGGCTTGTAAAAGCTCAAAAAAAAAAAACTGGAGCGTTCTTCGTGTTTACAGTTCAAGACTAATAGTTCAAGCTATCCCTTCCAAGCAAAAAAGGAAATTGAAAGTTTTCGAATCGAATGTGCAACACTATTACTCAATTTTTCGTTTTATAAGTTAACTCCTTTGACGAGTATATTCCAGATTTATTCCGTTTAATGTTTACCGATTGAAATTATCGTGAGTATACTATACGAAAATTAATTGCTTTAAAGACCACCAGCATTATGAACGGAGGACAAAAAAAGAAGATAACTCCAGCAGTCTGCGAAGGAATCTTGACATTACATGATATAACCTATCTGCGTTTGAGTCTAATTAAAGCAATACCATTCTATTTTCTTTCAATACTTTCTTTTGGTCTGCTCTATCTCATCGCATCGTGGATCCCACCACTGATGTGTCTATTAAAATACTCTGTGGTCAATGATATTTTTGCAGCGACTCATTTCTATCTGGAAAACTGGGATAATGTCAAAGTAATCGTACCAAAGGAACCAATTCTAACTTTTGATTATGAAAAAGGAGAAGGTAATCTCATTTAATCAATCTACCAGATCCATAATTGATATTTCAATTAGCCGTGTACCAAGTGGGCTTTAAGAATCGTGGTTTATCATATATCTACGTTTTTCAAACGCATTCTTTTACAGCGGTGGAATTACCTGTTTATCGACCTTTCAAAGAAATAAGAAATCAATTTCTTCACGCCAACAAGTCAGAAGATATTCACAGATTGAGAGAGATATACGGTGAATGCGCTATTGATTTTGAAATACCTTCCAGGTTTGTCTTGTTTATGAAAGAGATCCTCCAGCCATTCTTCATTTTTCAACTACTATCTATCATTATCTGGTACATGTCGGAATATTACTCTTTTGCTTCTGTTACTTTGGTTGTGTCGATATTCTCCGCTGGATTCAATCTCTTCACGATCAGAAGCAATCTCATCAGAGTTCATGAATTGGTCTACTTTCGATCAACTGTTGATGTCTATCGACGCGAAAAAGGCATGTATGTCAAGATGACTGGCATTCCATCGACAAATATCGTTCCAGGAGATCTTCTGGTCATAAAAGAACACTATCGAATGCCTTGTGACTGTCTTCTGCTCACCGGACAATTATTGGTCGATGAATGCGCATTGACAGGAGAATCCGTTCCTTTATCGAAATTCCCGATTCCAGATAACCATGACTATTACATAGCGAATTTACACAAAGCCTACACTCTATATGAGGGAACATATGTGATACAAAGACTCGGAAATCAGAAGCTCGAGACGATCGCTTTAGTGATCCGTACAAATTACTCAACGATTAAAGGTCAGCTCGTGAGAGGAATTCTTTACCCAAAGGCAAATTACTTAAGAGTCCAGCGAGATTCGTACATCATGATTTTGCTGCTGGCCGTTGTGTGCCTTCTGGGATTTATTATCGCATTTCCGCCTCTACTCGAGACGCTCGGAGTCATGGATTTCATTCTCAATGTACTTAGTTTAGTAACATGTGTCATACCTGCCACCTTGCCGATGATACTGAACATATCAACAACATTTTCTCTCCTAAGAAATAGACAGAAACAGATTAATTGTCTCAGTCCGGCGCGAATTATTGCTGCGGGAAGAGTCGATTGCGTGTGCTTTGATAAAACAGGTAAATCAGCTATTTTGTCATGGATACTTATACTGATTTCAAGGAACGCTGACCCAGGAAGATATGGACATAAGAGGCTACAAAATCTCATCCAACGGTGTGTTTAAAGAGTTTATTTTGCCAGGATTCGATAAAACAGCCTACGCAAACTCTGAAGATAAAATATCGGTGTTCAGAGCATTGTCTATCATGGGCACTTGTCACAACGTTGCAATTTCAATTGAAAAAGGAACAAGAGTCATGCTAGGTGACCCCATGGAAATTAAAATGATCGGGTTTTCTGGCTACCTTTATGTGGAGGGGAAGAAAAAAAAGGGTGTTATGTACACCATGCAAAATCCTCTCAGGGAAGTTGAATACAACATCTATCGGAGGTTCGAGTTCCTCTCTGAGATGGGGAGGATGTCAGTGATCGTACAGACTGAAGGGAAGAAGGAAATGAGAGTCTATACAAAGGGAGCGCCTGAGATTGTAAGGACTCTCTGCAAACCTAGTACCATTCCGAAAAACTATGATGAAAGGCTGGCGGACTATACGACTCTTGGGTATCGAGTGTTAGCGCTAGCCTGGAGAGAATTGACTAAAGAAGAACGCAGAAACAAAATAAGTAATCTTCCACGAGAGAAAGCCGAGAGTGATCTAATTTTTATCGGCTTTTTGATATTTGAAAATATGTTGAAGCCTGATTCTCGAGGAGTGATTGCGACACTAAACCAAGCGAAGATAGAAAGCAAGATTGTGACAGGAGATAATCCCATCACAGCTGTGCATGTGGGTAGAGAAATATCAATGCTGAATCATGATGACGTGGTCTACATCTGTGACCTAGTTGAGAGCAACAGTGAGTTTTATCTCCAGTTTCGCAAGCTTCAAGGCAGAGATTCGATGCTGCTTTCAAAATTTAAAGGCGATATGTCAGAAATGGTCGGTGTTCTTAATCGATCTCAAACCAAAATTGTTGAAACGCTTGATAGCGAGAACGTGTCTGGCGGACAGATGATAAACATTACGCAGTATATGCAACAAACAAGGATGTCAGTAGTAGGAGTAGATGGGAAAATCATTCGGCCATCGGAAGAGATTATACCACTTATTCCGAAAGGTCCGCATATCCAATACGCCTTTACAGGGAAAGCGTTTGATTTTCTATATACACACAGCATGATGCATGATACAGAATTATCTGACTGGAGGATTAGGACGATTCTACTGCGAGCCAAAGTTTATTCTCGGATGCAACCAAACCACAAATCCTCTCTGATAGAAATGATTCAAGAGAACGGAAGAATGGTCGCCATGGTAGGAGACGGAGCTAATGATTGCGGTGCCTTGCAGACCGCAGACATTGGAATTTCACTTTCCCAGACCGAAGCATCTATTTCTGCTCCTATGACTTCAAATAAAGGAGCGCTGACCTCGGTAATCGACGTTCTCATTGAAGGGAGATGCATCCTCACAACAAACATTGTAATATTCAAATATTTATCGTTTTATGGAGTCTTGCAGTATTTCACAGCAGTTTTACTCACACTCAACGACGCAAATCTGAGTAATACGCAGTACTTGTGGCAAGATCTTTTTATCGCTGCACCAATTGCAGCTGCAACGGCTTGGACATGGCCGCATTACCAGCTCGAAGATGAAATGCCACCTGCAAGTCTTTTCACTCTGAGATGTATGCTATCACTTGCAGGTTCTTGGACCTTGCAATTCATTGGACAAGTCTTCGTTTATGACCTCGCTAATTCAGACGTATCTAACGTCAATTCTTCAAGTTTAGGACTTGCAGACCAAACAATACAAGGATGCGCTCTATTTACCTACGCCTACCTCATATTTTTAGGGTCAGGAATTGCTTTTAGTGTTTCAAAGCCTTTCCGTCAGCCCATCACAACGAATTTTTGGTTGGTTGGAATAATGGTTATTCAACTCGCACTTTTGCTAGCCCTCATGTTTTTCGAATGGGCGAGAGTAAATCTCTTCTTAATGTTAGACAGCACGCTATATACTCCGCAATTTAACCGAGAAGTTGTTGGGCTAAGTGCGATTACCACACTGATTCTCATGCTCTATGAAACCTATTTTGTGAATATGTTCGTGCGAAACATCGAGAAATCTATAGAAGAGAAAAAGAAAGCAAGAGAAGCCGAGAAGCTCTATGGACTGGTTGAAAAAAAGGTGAATAAAAGTAGCATCGAAATGGCAGAAGTGAATCATAAGGAAAAGTAAGGATTTATCATTATTTGATTTGATTTTTTTTGTGATATTAATCTGTGCAATCGCAAATGAACTTTAATAGAAGTTCATTGTAAATTGTGAAATTCTTATTATTTGATTATTATTTGTTTGAAATTCAACATCAAAAACGACAGTTTCAAAAACAAAATTGTGAATAAGACTTTGAAAGGATCAAACGGCATAAAATTTTCTCGTCCTTTGATAAAAATGACCCAAATTGAAATGTTTATGATTGGTTGTAGATATCTTTTTCAAAGGAAGGTCAATCAAATTTTTAATTGCTATATTAAATGAAATTTCAATCAATATCCATGAGTTATTGAAGGACAAGTAAGCCTCTATTTGTGTGCTGTAGCATTCAACAGAATCGCATTAAATAGTAGTGTCTGAACTCTGGTCGTTGGTCACGAATTCAATTCCAGCCTCTTTATGCTTTAAAAAACCGTAAGCATCAATTGGTTCCTAATTTCTCAGAGCATCAGTAGCCACTTTCAAATTTGATGAATAAACCCTGATAGTACATCAAGACAATGGAGAGAAAAAGTGAAATCTCTAACATTTGGATCCGAGATTTGTGATTTTAGTTATTTCGAAAAACAAAGAATTGAGAAAGCAGCCTCTAACAGAAATCAAGCCTTCAATTTTTCGCTTAGAGAGACGTTAAACTAGTGCATATGATTTTTCTGCAAGAAAAGTCACATGTTTTGGAATTATCACATTTCTTGGTTCGGAGTTTGATTCTTTGGACCTTGTTTCGTTCAAATGAAATTTCAAAACGATGGAGAGCCAGATATCTGGCCATCACAGATTTTCATTAAATGCTAAATGTTTTGGATCACCATGGGTAGATATCAAGTGAATACTTTTTCAATTTATTCTAACAATAGAATCAGCGATATTTTGATAATAATTCCAGCATGGTTCAGATGTTAGAGAGACTATTCTAATGTTTAGATTAGGTTGCAACCATATCTACATGGCCATTGTTGTTATTTTGTGATTTCTATCTTTATTAAACAAAATATTTTCTTCAATGGCTCATTGCTGCTCCTTTGAGGCGATTAAAACAATTTGCATCACGCTTATTGCAGCATCTGTCGACTCTAGAGGCTAGAGTCATAGTAAGGAAGCGGCGGCGAGACAAGCGCTATTTTATTTTTTAATTTAACGAAGTCATTCAATTTAAGCAATTTTTTGTTAGAAATGAATTAATTCCAACACTTACGATAATACCCTGGCAGTTCTCAGAATCGTGTTCATGGTTGATTATTAATTTTTTAAAAGTCATTAAATTTACTGAAAAATTCTTTTGGCTGTTCTGAAGAATGAAAGAAATGAATTAATAAAACAATTATTAATTACAAACTCAAAGGAAAATGGATTGTATATCTATCCGAGAGAAAACCAGAGCACACTACGAGAGTTCAGTCGCAAGCTGCTTTCTGAAAAGACTATTCGGAGCCTTGGAAGTAAAAAAGTTATTAACTCCAAAATTTAATGTTGTTGTTGTGGCGATTAGAACTCACTATTCCTTGAGATGATCCATTGGCGAAAAGATCAAGAAACATTTCGTGTCGAACCCTACAACGGAGAATTGAACAGCAATTTTTTTGAATACTTCAGAGTGAAGAATATAGCGCAATTTCTTCAAAAGGTTATTACTTGGACTATTTCATTTTAGTAAATTTGTATTACCAGCTTTGGCGAATTGGATTCCAAATACAAACCAGAAAAGATGGTGCGAAAGTTGTATACCATCCAGAGTTTCACAAAGGCAGAATGTAAATTCAAATAGCTCTTCTTTTTAATCTTGATTTATTTTTTTTTTCTTTAATAAAATAGTGATAAGCTCAATAACCTCATAAGGATGAGCTGTCGAGTTTCTTTTCGCGAAGACCGGCAGGAGCGGCAACCAACTAAAATGGTAAGCTTAAAAGAAATTGCATTATTAAATGCACCTAGGCTAGTCAATCCATAAGAAATGAGAATCTGTATTTGCAAGAGCAATTAGTCAAGAATAAAAGACTGATCGTGAAATTAATGATTGAAAATACAATCTTGCAGATAAAGACACAGATGTAGGTAGTCTTGATGAGGCAGCAACTTACAATTTATCTATAGGCTTCGATTATCAGCTGAAACTACGAAATTTTCAAGATATGCAGAAGATACAAAATTTCAAAGCAGAAAAAAAATTCACTTTCAAAATAAAGAGTTTAGTGAAAAAAAAGGCAGTGATCAATGGACGATAAACGCATTGCGGAATCAAAAACCCCAATATTTATTGGTGATGTCTAATGGTTCCAACATGGCGTCCAATGACTCGGATGATCAAACTGATTTATCAGTGCTAAGCGATGAAGAGACTACAAGAGTATAACAAAAAATAATGGTTATTGTAAACTAATTATTTTGATTAGGAAAATTAAACTAACATCTGAAGTTGCAAAGTTTTGAAAGAAATACTTTTTGATGAGGAAAAATCATTTTCTTAGTTAAAACTTAAAACGATTATCTTTCTTATCTTTAACCAATTATTACAATTCAATTGATTTTACACTTTCTATACCTTATGTTGAATGTAAATTTCATTACGATAAGCATTGAACAGCGGCAATTAAGCAAACGAATTCAAACGTTTCGTTGATCTTCTTGAGCCTCTGTCGCAAGATGAGCATTGACATTTTAATTCCTTACTTATTGTGAATTTGCTTTACTTAAGTTTGAATGTTATTGGAAAAAAAAGAAAAAGAGAGGGAAAAATTAATAAAGTTGCTCATTTAAGCGATTTAAGCCGTCTCGGGTAGAGCCTATCTATTGCTTATATCCCTCTGTTGTAATCTTGCCGAAATCATCGATAATTGAATTCTTAATTCTCCAGAGTTGATGCAGTTTCTATCGACATCAGACCAAATATAGAGCTCAAAGAATGCAAGGAAACCTCTAAAAGCTCATACATATTATGCAACGAACATCAAATTTTAGGATGAGAGAAACTTTGCGCTTAATCATAGTCTGCTAATCGGAGTTGGAACCTCGCTATTTTATCAGAATCCCTAGCATAATGGAAGAAGCTGTAAGAGAGATCTATTTTTTTGCCAGCCAGAATAAAACTGAAGCCTGCCCCAATACTGCCTCTTAAATTCGAGGACGGTTTAGTCGGTTGGGCAACTGTGGCCGGCTCCATTAGCTTTCGCCCAAATACGATTCCAGGATAGTATGCTGCGGTTACGTTGAAGTAGGGAATGAAGCCCAAACCGAGGAGAATGATAGGACGTAAATTGATTTTGCCTGTATTCGTTAGAAGAATATCGCTACCAAAGTGGTCAGCTAGGTACTCGAAACCTCTCGACCCACTTGAAGGATGGAGCCTTGTATCGAATTTCCACTCTTTGTTGCCTATATCCTCAAATCCTCTCAAGCCTTGACCTCTAAACCGGTCGTTGATTCTCAAATTTCTTTTCCCAAAAGGAACAACGATTCCGAAGTTGAGCAAGTTTTCAAAGGTTGCGCCAGAGAGCAAAGTTACCTTATCAAACGCTTTCGGAGTGAAATATTTATGATGATGTAATTCAAATTTAAGAAATTGGTTCTCATGAGGGCAAACAGCGATCTCACCTTTGACTTCACAGCTTTCTCCTTGCTCGACATCAGCTATTGTATCCTTGAGCTTTTTCGAAACTTCAATGGAATATTTGGAAGAAGGAACTATCTCTGTCTTCAACGTCTCTGGGGCGATGTTGAGAAGATCGAACGAGTTCTTGCGGAAGATGGCATTTAACCCGACCTTAGCTCCGTATTTCTCATGCGCGAATCGGAGTTTTCCTCCTCGAGCGTGCTCTCTAATTGAATTGGTTATTCTTTCGTTAGAAATTGTATAGAGTAGCTCCGCACTGATGTCTTTTGCCACCACTGGAAAATAAGCCATGAAATTATGCGATCGATGATCTTTGAATCCGAAGTCTCTCTTTAAATTGTAAGAGAAATTTTCCAAATACCCAAATGTATTCAAAAAGCCAAACCTCGGACTTATGAACATCCTATGGGATCGGCTTGAGTCAAGCGCTATGTATCCAAAAAGGCTGGGAGCATGCTTGAGCTCTAGGGTAACATTGGCGGTGTCAACTTCGTCACCCGGATTGATTTTAGCTTCAATTCTGGAGAAACAGGACGTGTTGCTGAGCTTGTTCAAAAGTTTTTCTGCGTTGCTGTTAAGCTGAGCTGCGGTCGATGATTGCTTGATATCTTGGAAGAGAGCAGCAGAGACCGGAGGCTTGATTTCTGGAGTGTGTGCCTGAAAATTCACTTTTATTGGGGTCTCGGCAGTTACGCCGCATGATTTGGCGAACTCCTCGAAGGTTGTGATAAGGAAAAAGTTTCCTGAAGCAGGAGAATCACCTGGATGATTAGGAAGGTTTGAGGGTTCCATGAAGATTAGACTTAATTTTTTAAATCTTGCTTTAGATATGCAAATAATTTCCTTTTTTTTTTGTAAAGAATTGATGCTGTCAAATGATATCTAATAGCAGTATTTCACAATCACAGCTGATTCATTGAGAAGATTAGCAAGTTTTATACTCGGGCTGGTTCGGTAAGGAGTTTTTATAATTTTTTGAGAGTCCTTATGTGAAATCAATTCCTATTTTGATTTAGTTAATTCAATATTCTACTTGCTTGAGGGGATACTTTCCTCTGCTTTTAATATCCATCGGTATTGAGAGATGATATCTGATTACGAGTTTAGAAATCCTCGTGAATAAGTGAGTAGGCGTGAATAAATAGCCATATCATATCAGTAAGTAAGAAATGTTAAATTAATAAAATGAATTTCATATATCACTTGAAGTAGTTACTACAACCAAGTACAATCAAGGAACGTGAAGCTAATTACTTATTAAATTTCACCTTTTCAGCTGAAAAAATTTGGTTAAATGAAGTTATTACGTTTCGTTCTCATTAAAAAGTTCGTTTAATTGTTTCAAATCATTATTGTAAATATGCTTTTGGATCGTGTGGTATGGCATCCGAATACTAAAACGAGTTAATTAATTCGCTGAACTAGATGACCATGGTTACTTGGCCTGCTTGAGGCAAATATACCGGACTCGATCCAAAATCTCTTGCGATACCATGATGCAATTTTCTTGGAGCTGAATACGCGTATTCAGGTTCCCAATACTCACGTTGATCTCCAAAAAGGTTCTGGTGATTATTTGGGAGATTGTTTTCATCGCTTTCAGAGGCTCTCAACAGAGACCCTTGAGTTGTAGACTCTTGAATAATGTCGAGGTTTCTTTGAAAACCAGTACCACTATATAACTCTGATCCCCAAGCGATATTCTCATTATTTTGAGGGAAGAGAGCCAAGTTCTGAATGATTGACCTAATTATCATTGAAAAAAGATCCAGATAAGAAGTTTACTGATTCTCGCTGAAGACTTGCCTGAGTTGAAGATTCTCATAATTAAGTGCGCGGATTTGCTCGTACGCTAAATTGAGTTCCAAGAGCAACTTATCATTGATCTCCTTACAACTTACCTAGTGGAGGTTCGATTTAAATGAGTAAAAAGGATATGAATACATGATAGGGCTCACAAGCATGATTTGTCTCGGGTGTCACAGATTCTTTGTTTTTCTTAGCATTTTTCGATTTTCTTTGGATTTTTTTCATCAACTCACTTCAACGAAGGATAAATGCAACAAGATTTGGAAAAAATTACGTACGCTTTTCCTCGGCAAAATGATGGGTGAAAGTAAACGTGGCCTTTATCAAAAGACTTTGAAACTCTCTTGAAATCATAGAAACTTAGCTAAAAAAGTGCTCAGTCCAGATACCAAGTAAAAGAGTTCTTACTTGTCTAATAAAAGATGAGTATTTCGTATCACCAAAATATTTTGGAAGTACATCCGCGGCGAAAGCATAAATATCTTTTAGCAGAATATTCTTCCCATCGTCGCTCCAGCTGACGACTTCAGGATGTTTTTCTTCCTTTGGTTTTTTTTTTTGACTGATTAGATTCTGACGATCATTAGTTAAGGAATACCTCAAGAATCTCAAAAAGCTTCGGTAAGAAGGAGTTGCGAGTGCCCTTTCCAGTCATATCTTTGGTTCCTTCTTTGTTTTTAAGAGTATTGTTGCGTTGCATGGTGATTTTGAGAATTGATATTGATAACTTAATATATTTCTATAATAATATCATCACATCTCAACTTAATAAAATAATACATGACGTAATGTGATTTTCTATAGAACCGTTCGAAGAACTTTGAATAATTTCCCTGAAGTTGTCAACTCCAGCCAACGGAACGCTCGAGAACATTACAGAATGATTTGAGAAAGTTTTGGAATATTTGCAAGTGATAATTTAAAATAGCAAAAGCTTCCAACTGTTCGAACAAGCGCTCGAATCGATGAAGTGGTAACGCTCTTACCTGGAGGTTTTTTTTTTAAATTGTTCTATTCTTTGCAGAAACAAAAGAATAAAAAAATGTCTTCGACATCCCAATCCAGATAGATTTGACAGTTTTCGCGATACAACAATTGCTTTAGAGTGGAAAAATACGCTGAGCTGAAGAAAAGATAATGATAATTTAGCATTAAGGTAGAAAGCTAACCTACATTTTGAAATGTTTATAAGGGCAAGTTGCAACTGTCCCAATCATATGAAATCCGCGTAAAAAGCGAGATCATACCATCATTCTGTTCATTACTTCTGTTTGGAAGCAAATGTATCTCAGGTAAATACTCGCGTTCCAAGGTAAATCAACTCATTTCACAATAGATTCCGGTGAACTCCTCGGCGACTTGTTAATTTAGCAACAAATTGTTGTAATGTCATAACTTTCTATGAAAAAAGGTTTGATATTGTCGGTGTAGCTAATTCTCCTCTCACCAGCTTATCAAGCGTTCAAGATTTTATAAAAATTTAGAAAGAGATATTTAGCCGTTCTTGCCACCACAGAATGTACGATAGTTCTGATACGATCTGCATTTTTGAGAGTTCGCGAGGTGTTAGAACGCTTTTGATGTAGCACATTAATTATAAAAAAATTAATTTTGGGTTCATCAAAAACATGAGATAGCTCGAAAGAACAAATGAGAATTGTTCGATGCTTCTAGCCTTTTGCATAAAAAGAGATTATTGATATTTGAAGGCAGAAGAAGCGAAGACGATTTCCTGCATTTGAATTATGCTCTGAATAGGTTCTATCCATAGTTACAAATGAAAGAAAAGTTAGTTTCTTGATAAAATAGGGTTCATATTCCGATATTTCATATTGACTTCAGTGATAGTGAATAAGAGACCGAATTCACATGGAGAGGCTCCTACTAACTTCATAATCTTCGCGCCTAGGTGGTTTAACTTCCATGCTCGATCGATACTGCGAATTTTCAAGTATGGATCTCTTTTTCGATTTGAAAGAATGCAGTGTTTTCTTGAGATAAATAAGTTAAGAAAGATATCTGTGATATTGACTGATTTTAAAAAATTCATTTTACTCTGAAATGCAGCATATATAACTGTGATAAATAAAGCACTTGGGAGGCTCATTTAGACGAACGAAAAGTTCAACAAGTTGGTTTATTTTTCTAGAGAAAGTTGAAAACAATTAAAAATTCTCAGCTCCCTTCCAAAAGGATTATCGGCATTAGAAAAGCATAACACAGCATAGAGCGTCAAGAAAGAGATGATAATAGGTTAAAGATATCACACGGTCTATCTTCTCGCAGTGAAAAATAAGAAAATTGAGATAAAATTTCTTTGAATAAAGAAAAGAATCCTTTTCAACTATCTTTCAGTCTTAATTCCTATTACTTATTGTGTGAGCGGTATTTCTTCGTTAAATGTGTGAAAATCACCTCTAATTCCGGAATTTTACTTGAATCCTCTCTTTTGTAGCTTATGACAGCTGCTCTTACCACAATTCCGAGTTAGAACATGAGTCACTCTCAGGAACCAAATTTCTAAATTAGATGTAAAGAGAGTCAGTTTCTGCCAGAACGCGCTTGACTGACAGGCATCGGTTGAGTCATACTGAGGCTGCAAAATAGCATGGGACCTATTGAAGGTGGATTATCGTTCTCATTGATTCATTAACAAATTTTGTGAATGTGTTGTGTTGGAATACAAGTAAATGAAGTAGATAAGCACGAGTGTTGTGAAAACTAAGAGCTTAAGCCTGATAGCCATGGTATAAACTTTTTTGTTTTGCTCGGACATGGGTAGCCCTGCCTCTAATTTAATTGCACATGGATCAACTACAAAATTATCTTCACCTTAAAAGCTTGTTAATTTTTGTTAGAAAAATTCGACTCATGCGTTTTTTTACTTAGAATTGAATCTCGCTATAATGTTCTTCCTCCTCATTGAAAAACTCCAACAAAATGAGTCTGGTAAAGCTCGTAGGATGTATAGTTTTACAATTTGCTTCATGATGGTAACAAAAATTAAAAAAAAAAAGGTTTATTGAGCCTGAACCATTGTTAATTAATGACTGAGTGTATGCTAGGATTCTCTTATCTTCACCAGTGAACACAGCATGACATACCAAGTAAATCGAAATTGCTCTATCGCGTATGTGTGGAATGGCTTTTCTCAACTGATAAACTGTCGCATATATTGATTGAAGATATTAAAAATTTTAGATCAAACTCAAGATCAATAGAACACTTCAAAATAAAGCATGGAGTTTTGCAACGTATTCAGGTACATGGCTGATAACAGCACAAAAAGCATTCCAGGTGGACAAATTCGTGGTTTTGTGTCGAATAGTACGCGGTTTTGGATTTGCAATTTATCCTTTTTGCAAGATTCCTTGCTGCTCATCGGAGTTTTAATATTTTTCATCTCTCTTCTGTTCCGACGAGCCAAGAGTCCAACAAAAATACCTCTGTTTAAGTCCTTTTCTCTTTGGTTAGAAAAGGCAGCGGAAAACTCTCTGGCAAGCTATATCTTTGATAAATCATCTGGCAAAGTTGCTTTCTATCTGTATGCGATATTCGCTTTTGTGTTTGGTTATCAGGTGCTGATAATTGGGTCTTTCATAATCTCGCTTTTGGAAAATCGTCACGATAATTTATGGTTATTTACATTGGTGAGACAGGTCTTATTTTTTTGCAACGGCAACACTCTGATGATCACATTCTTGATTACAGTGATTGGTGCAAAAGAAGACTTGGTCGTTCATGCCAGAGTCCCATTCGAAGACCAAGGGCTTCAAGAAGAAGAAAGGAAATTGCTAGTTCGCTCTACTTTTAAGAGATCTTTTATTATCGCGATCATCGCATACTCTTCTCCAATCATATTGAGATTACCTACACTCATCGTGAGCCTGATGACCGAAATTCACGTATTAGGCAGTCCAGCATATCCTATGGCGAACGCGCTCTTACTTTTCTATACAATGGTTCGACTGACCTTTCTGCGTTATGAAAAGTCTACTTTGATGCAACAATCAGAAAAGATGAAGCTGAAATCTAGAATGTATGTTCTTTCAAGATTCCTGGAAGAATGTAATCCTGAGAAGATGATTCAATCCCTTCCAAATGATGAACTGCCAACGCATCGAGCAATTCTTAGCAAATTAGACCGGTCATTAAGCTCAAGGGTCTCTATACTATCTACAAAACTTGAATTATCAGACGCTGAGACTTTCGTACCTGTTCCACAGAACACTGGAGAAATCGTATTAGTCGCAAAGCTGTTACTACTGGTGAGTATGTTAACAGTATCCTCTTCAGTAGGTTTGATTGTCAGCAACTTTGCACAGTCAGTGGGGGAGAATATATTTTTTTGGGGCTTCTTGGTGACCTACTTCATTTTTCTGTTTGTAACTCCTTTTGTGAGCATCCTTTTATTTAATTCGAAGGTGATATTTGGAGCAAATGGCAAATATTATCCTCTTCCGTGAAAGATTTCGAAATTTATAAGAATGATTGAGATAGAGTTCCAAGATTTACGATTTTAATATTGACCATTTCTAATTTTACATAATAATTAACGATCTATCCAAACTCATCAATACTTTTCATTAAGAACGCTTTCTATTTAATCTGGTTAAATTACAATTGCTGTTTCTTATTTCAACTCTTGAGTGTTATGCTGAAATTTAGTAGAAATACTCACGTTGATTATCGCTCTAAATTGAAACCTTCTTCGAAAATTTTATTATTATATTAAACTACGTATCTTGATGCTATTGAAACTTTTGTGAGAATTGTAGGAGAACACATAAGATATATATATTAATGTTATTTTTATTTTTTTTTGGTATTTTGTATTTGCAGTAACGACATGAAATAAAAATTAAGGAGAGCTTTTTATAAAACGAAAGCAAGCTTATCATTCAGATAATACATATAATTTAAACAGAAACATTAATGCCATTCACATCCCCCAAACTCGTACAATACCATTGGGAGATCAAAAACTGAAGGTTGTTGAATACATTAAAACAGATGTAATTATAAGCCAGCAAGGAATAACAATGTTTGGAGTAAAAATACTGCTTTCTCGTTGACTTTTGCTGTTGAGGCTGTTTTAATCACCATCTCGTTTGAGTTAGGATAAAACTCCAACCGAACCCGCAGTAGCTCTTCTAAATTATCCGTCTCAACCATTGCCATGTATGTCTCACAGTATTCAGAGCTTTTCTCTTGACAAGAACTCGTTGTTACCCCTGAATGGTGCAGAATTTTCAACGAATTCAACTTTGCTGGCAGTACATCTTTGTTAATTTTAAACTTCCCAGAACTTTTCAAGAGCAAGTCTTTTCGTTTCGACCAGGCAGTATCAGGATTCTCCTGCTGCAGCTGTCTTATCCCTTCAAAAAACAAGAAATAGGTCATCGGTACTAATAGGTCAAAGTTTAACAGAGTTCCATTCCCTCCATCGCCCGCCATATGTCCTGTAAAATTAATCTTCATGTGCGAAAATGCTATGTCCTTGCCCACTCCGACCACAAAATCGACGCTACTCTGTTTACTCGGCTTAATATAGGTTTTATTCTGTTCAAGGCCACGAATTATGACTAAGTTCTGGGAATCTACGATCTTGATAGCAAGATTCTCAATAATAGCTTGGCCTTTATTCTCGAATTTTAGGCAAACTTTAAGCAGTCTTCTGTTTGAGCTGGTATCCTCAAGCCGAGTGATTTTCAGATGTGCAGTGATAGTTCCATTATCGAAAATGCATCCCTTACCCTCCAACCCAGCTCTTTTGAACATATTCAGAGTCTGTAAATCCCCAAATGCTGCTTCAAGCTCGCGGAATAGAGGATGACCTTCTATTTCAATTAAATCGTCTCTTTTCTTCAGTTGAGTCAAGCCATTCTTCGCTTCTTCGGTCCTTGATTTAGAAAAAGTCTGAGAATTCGCAGAACTCATGGATTCCTCCGAGTTAGATTGAAAACACATAGTTGGAGTGCTTTGAACTGAAACGATTTGCCCTAATTTCACTGGCAATGATTTGCTTTCTTTTAAATCTACTATATTGCTTTGAATGCTGTTTTCTGGAAGCTTTTCTTGCTGAGAACTTTCCACATTATTCATGTGCGCCATAACTCCTTTAACAACAAGCCGTTTTTTCAAAGCCGCAAGATTGGTGCTTTTCGCCGAAGCCCAAGACGTTTCATAGTGGGAAATTTGTCCTGAATCAGTGCTTACCAATTGCCTTCGCATTCTTGGATCCGCTGTGTTCCTTTGCTCTAAATGCATTTTACCTTCCAAGAAACCATTTATCGTCGTCGGACCTGAAGTTGCTCGCCCTAGTTGCGTATGTTTTGACCACTCATTGCTGAAATCTTCAATACTTTCAGTTTTCTCGACGGATTTTGTCGGAATCCCTTTGGAGTGTTTGTCAATCAGACCCTCATCTATTGATATTCTGCTCTGTAGAGCTGGTGTGATGGATGACTCTGTCTTTTGGTATTCATCTTGCGCGGTATCGTCGATCAAAATGGTTGTAGGGTTTCCATTGGGACGGTTTATCGCTAATTTAATCTCTTCGAATTGCTTCTGCAATTGGGCGTTTTCTTGTTGCAGTATGGATGTTTTGAATTTGAGCTCTTGGATTTCTTTCGAAAAATCTATATGCAGGTTGTAGTTCACATGACGAGCCGTCGAAATCCCGTCGGCAGAATCTTGGGTCGTCGTCTCAGTCAGGATTGTGGGTGGTCCACGATTTCTGGTGTGGATGCGACTTGTAATCGAGGTTCGGTCGATTTTACTCCTCAGCTTGGAGAGTGTAATGCTCTGAGCAATCTCTGAAAGTTCCCGTGTATGTTGTTGAAAATGGAATCTTTTCGGCGTTTTCGTTGATTGAACCTCTCGTAGACCTGATCCAGCAGACTTCAAAAAAGGGGGAGATCCTACATTCGATTGCAAGTTATGACAACTCATGTTCATCAGTATATGTGAAGAGAAGCTTTCCGGCGTTTGCAAATTGCTAGAATTTTCTAGTCTCCCTATGTTTAATCTATCGTCTGGAATCTGGATTTCAAGTTTCAGCTTTGGATTTCTATAATGAAGGTTCCGAGATTGAAAATCGGGTTCGTTGGTTTCTTTATATTTGGGTTCACTTGGATGTTTGTCTAAAGAGAATGTTTGATTACTGGTATCATGATCCTCCATTTTAGAGTTTTCAATTTTTTGATCATCTTCCTGCTGAATTTGTTTCGTGAAGGGAGAATCCAATAGAGTTTCTTCCTCCTTCCGGTGCTCATCTTCCTCCTTGTGTTGCTCATGCGCCTCTTTGTGTTGCTCGTGCTCAAGCACTGAACCATTTTCGACATAGCTCGAAGCTTCTTCAGAGCCAGAGTCAGAATCTTGCTGCTCTTCCGTATTTAGCGAAGATCTAACACAAAGATACTCGAACACCTTATGCTTGGTTTCATTTCGATGAAATTTCAGAAAGTTTTCTTGCACATAATCCTCAATGAATTTCAAGGCCTGTTCCTCTTCAAGCAACTCCTGCAGCACTTGCTTTTCATTCCGATTTGGACTTCCTTTGGTGAATGCGGACGCCTTTGTATTCATTGTTTGAAGAGACTGTTTTATATCGGTAATGAAGGTGATAAACCTGTCTCTCAGCTCACTAGGCTTGTCTAACAATCCATCTTGGACGTAAGTTCTTCCTTCTTCGATTTTCGTCTGGCGAAGGCCGACCAGACCAGCCTCCAATTCAGCGAGTCCCGCTTTTCGATCGATAAAAGACGAGAAAGAATGTCCAGACTCATATAATGCTAAACTAAAACTTCCTTGCTGAGTGGATTTTCTGCTTGGCGTTCGCCCATTTCCTCTCGGCGATCGATCTTTTGAAGTAGGTGTACCTCCATTGTGGTTTGGCGGAGTCTGCACCATGGGACTATTTTGAATGCTTTCTGTCACGTTGACTTCCTTCATATCTTTCTGTAATTTGTGGTTGAAAAAATTGAAGGTTTTAGGAAATTTCACGCCGTTCTTGGCAGCTTTTTGATGTAAAAGCTTGAATATCTTTCCAGTTTCATCGTCTTTATCTCCGTAATGCAGTCGCCAGAAAAGCAAGCATTCGATCGCTAGTTTAATGGATTTATTGCTCAATAACTCACCAGGAGAGTTCGGATGTGAATCATGGCCCATTAATTCACTGGGTGAACTAATAAACGGTTCCGTTATCGCTATTTGGTATACAATTTTTGATAATTCTTCTTGCTTTGATAGAACTCGAGCAAAGGATTCGTTTAGCCTTTCGCTGGCATCTTTGAGAAGCATGAGAGAGTAGAATTTGTTCTTTGACACTGTTTGTTTGTGTTTGAGGACTTGCTCGAGGACCTTGAGAAAAGATTCCATTTTTTCGGGGTCATCAGTGATGTAGTAGTCGACGACGCTTTTGGATTCTGTCTCGTAGGTTTCTTTAGAAATTAGGCAGCGACTAAGCGCGTTTCTCCATTTTTTTGAGAGATGGAGCGTGGTCTGCATAAAGATGAAGCGTCTATTAAAAGTTTTATTGGATTAGTCTTATTAAATTGTGGGAATGCACCTTCGATTGATTAGCGTGTATGACTTAATCAACGCTTTTTCAGAATACAATAAAAATAAAACTCTAAAGATTAACACTCTTAAAAGTTAATAAAAATGCGTTTTTGAGAGAATCAATATTAAGAATTCCCGATCCAAACTTGCTGAGCACATGATAGGATAGTATCATTAATGAGAATTACTTCCGAGAACGACTTTCTTGCAAAATTATGATCGAAATAAACAGAAGCTCAACGTTCTCTTATAGGTTAAAGGCTAAAGGAAATTGTGAGTACTGTTCGCTGTTAAATGTTGCATTGTAGATGAACTTCCAAGTATTTTATCATAACCCTGACATGGTTCAATGAGATTATTAGCCTAGATCTTCGAAAGTTTAGAATTATTGACCTTATTCCTCTACTGTGCATTTTTTTGAGTCCAGCAACCGTGCATCATCTATGGATGTCTTGTAACAATAAAAACAAAATTGCTTGATTCGATTGCATTCGATTTTTGTTCAAAATACTTTTCTTATATTTGCTCTTTTCGCAGTTCTGGTGGATTTCAATCAAGTATTTCTCAAATAAGATTGTGAATTAACTCTCTTTTGACCAATAAAATCAAAGCATCATAATCCTGACCTCTAGAGCAACTTAAACAGAGATTATGAGAGATGTTAGCATCAAAAAATTGCTAAATCGAAGTGAATGAAACTACATGAGAAAAACAAAAGCAAGAGTGAATTTGAATTTATTTTCTACTCGTTTACCTTAACCTCACTATTTTCCTTCAGCTTCTTATCCTCCTCATTATCAAGTTTTTCTCCATCTCCAACATGAACAAGATCAAATTTGAAAGACAATGGATCATGTTCAACCAGCGCAGCTCCTTCGGGAATATTAAATTTAAGCTCTCCCACAATAACATTTATTTCTTCTTGTGTTGCTAAATTTCTGAAGGTAATATGACCACTCATTGTCCCCGTGAATTCTGAGATCGGACAGCATGATTCATAAACGAAGTCTTCGCACCCTGGCTGAATTTCTGGGAAAAATCCTACAACCCCTTTCCCTTCAACGACCCTTTGAGACTCGCCTTCAGTGATCTTCCAGTACGTGGATACGAGCTTCCAGCGTCCTTTTACTCCATTATCAGAAATACGAATCTGATACGCATAAACAAACTTCTCCATTCCAAAATCGAGATCCCAAGGCGAAAAATAGGCATTTGCACGGATCCTAATACCTTTGGTCGTAACATCGCTCAGAGGCCGATGAAGAGTGTCTAAATGACTGAAAAGATCGATGCGACTGTCGTAAGAGAAATTGCGAATACTTTCTAAAAAACTAAGGATTCCTCTCTTCCATATATAGAGAAGCATGCAAACTTCACCTGTCGGCTTCACCCGCTTTCTGATTAATGACGTCAAGGCACCCTTGCCCAATCCGATTATATTTCTTGTATCAATTTGGATGAAATGGTGATAGTCATCTCGCACTGGCACGATTAAAAAGGGTTGAATGCCCATTTCTTGAAGGTAAGGGATTAATGGCTTGCTAAAACTAATAAAGCGTAGCTCATAAAGCTTTGAGTAGTAGCTGAACCCTCCAAAAAGTCCGGCTCCGTCTGTAAGTGGATCGAGTTTGGACTCACCGTTCAAAAATCTGTAGAGATAATACGCTTCCGGTGGAAACTGCTCGTGGTACAAGGCAACTTGATGGTCTAAATGCTGTTTGTTCGTGGCATCGGAAAAACTTTTCATCAGAAATTGTGTTATTGTCGATCGTTTGAGACTGGGATTTTTTTTGCTGATGATCTCTTCGAGGCATTCTCTGATTTTCACAATCATCGCGAATAACTTTTCGAATTTGGGTTTCCCATCAATATTGATATCTGCACCCAAATACTCATCGATTATTACCTTAAGGAATGGAGGAAGTTGATTTGTTAATTGCTGATTCCAAGTCCTTGGCGCATTGAGGCTTTTATTGATGTAACTCGTGGCGTGTTTGAGGCTAAGAAAGCTACGGAAGTCTAAGAAATCCGAAATGATTTCGAGGAGAGGTTTGGTTAAGTTGTTAAGACTGTGACGAGAGGTCATCATTTTAGAAGATTAAAAATAAAGTAGAGTTTTGATTTATTCATCTTCGAATGATTTGAGAAGATCAGAAAATCATAAAACCCTCTCTTCTAAATTCGGATATAACGCATGGCTATTGTGCAGTGGTTCATTTTCAACTAACACACTTAGAAAGCGAGATTAACAATCTATTTGATGGCTTATAAAGTTAATATCATTCTTACATAGCTTTACATCTCAATATATTCACCTTGTTGGTGTCGATACAACTGATCTGTATAATGCCTTGAGAACACACTATCGCTGATACCAGTGTCAATAGAATAGTAAGACTTTGAGTTTTCTCCCCATCCTACCACCATCCTTGCGTTGGCAGAGGCCACTGCTTTACGACCACCGAGAAAATGGGAGACAAGCGAGGGATTTATAGTTCTTTCGTTACCACCAGTTGGATATTCTTTTTCAAAAAATCTACGTAGCGGGGTCTTGCTAAACGGTAGATGAGGGAAATACATCGAGATAGCTTCTCCGTAAGTCACATCCGTAGTGGTTGTTTTCATTAGTTTTTTCAAATAAGAGTCAACTTCTTCCAACGATTTTATCAGGAGATACAGACAGTTCCGGAACTTAGAAGCAGTGAGCAAAGTCTCACAGAAATCATCGGTGGCTGATTCAGGATTTTTAATCCACTCCCTGAAATGCGAGAATAATCCTTGATGGATCCGCAGACTTGATTTGATCCCAATCCTCTCAGATTCTGTGAAATTGCCGCTATCAAGCATTTTGTCCAGTAAAATATCTTCCCATGCCATAAACACCAGAGCACCTTTGCTTGAGGCGTCGAAAGACCCATCCCATCCGACTAACTTTTCAAGCGAAATCTTCAGTTCATCTTTCTTTATGTCTCTATAGCGCGATTGATGAACTCGAACGAGTTCAGTCAATCCATGGACAATATCTCTCGCAAATGGATCAATTCGATCTTGTTGCCATAGTTTGCAGTCGTCTTCAGAAATTTTGCTATTGTTCGCAATTTTAGCTTTTATTAGTTCTGCGATTCTCGTTGCTCTGGCAGTCGAAATCATACCCAGGCCGGTTCCACCAATAAAGCCATCATCAGCGACTTTATTATTCGCGTTTATGATGTATCCCTTTGCGGGATCGATTATCCTTAGCAGCTCTCGTCCTTTAATAACCCCTTCCCACCCATCTTCGCCACTCGAGCCATTTTTCACGAATGGGAATGAATCCAGGCGACTTCTTTTGATGTATCTGCCAGCGGAAATGAAACCAATGTGGTTATCGGCGGAGGCGGCTATAACATTGACTGTAGGGTAAATAAGCTCGAAAGCCTGAAGGAACTCTTCCATTGATTGAGCTTGGTAAGCTGCATAAAAGCCTTGAAGGCTAGTATCGTTGCTGACTGCAGAAGTCCATGCGAAAGAGTAATTAACAGCTTGTTGGTGCGAAAATCGAGCGATCCCAACTTCTTTTGCGTTAAAGTTGGGCAGGATAGGACCATGGTGAGTGGAATAGATAGTATAATTCGTTTGTTGCAATCCTCTTGCTTTGATCGTTTCATTCCGGAATTCTAAGAGAATCTCTTCGTCTTTATAAAGGTAAGTCTTATTGACACTATTCACCGTTTCCACGAACAAATCTGCTTGGTCACCCCAGTTGTTCGTGATCCCCCAAGCAATGGTATCAGTTTTCCCGATGAACATCAACGGTGTTCCTGGGATCGCTAAACCTGAAAGCGTGCGATTTCCTCCGTATTTCAAACTGGCTTGATGCCAGATCGATGGGATGCTGTTGGCTAAATGCGGGTCACTCGCGAGAATTGGCTTCCCTGACGCCGTATAGTTTCCGTGAATAGCCCAGGCATTGCTTCCTTTAAAAGGAGCAGACATACTCTCAACATCAGTCTTGACGAGATCGATGATTTCCCCAGACGAATCATTACTCAAAAGATAGTTCAAAGGATTCTCTGGGCACACAATTTTTCGATTTTTCCAATGGGAGATAAAGTCTGTTTGCAGGAACTTCTGTTTTCTTCCTTCGTCGTATTGGCCGCTTGTTTTGAGCTCTTCTTGGTTCACGGTGAGCTGCTCGTCGAAAGTATTATGAATCGGTATCCATGCTAAAGCTGCTTCTATTCCAACTTCTTGCGCGAATCTCGTGCGTTGGAGCTCTGTGACCCAATCGACGCTTAATCCCAATGCGACGAGTTTAGCGATGGCAATTGCCTCTTTGATTGTGAAAGGCTCAAAAGGTACAAAAGTAATCCAGAACTCAAATGGAAGAAGCCACAAGCTTGAGACGTAGCTGTTGATACCATCACAGTACGCTTGAGCAAGTTCCCGAGTATGGTTATCCAGGCTTTTTTCACCTTCTTCAGCGTAGAGAGGTATTCCCACTGTGCGAATGTATTTGTCAAATGGAAGCGCAGCTTTTCCAAAGAATTCTGAGACTCTACCTGTTGCCAGGAATCTGCGGAAATTCAAAGACCAAAGTCGATCTTGTGCGTGAGTGTACCCCAGCCCATACAAAGCATCTTTGAGAGTCGGTGCCTCGATGTGAGGGATAGCGAAGGCATCGCGACTGATTTTGATCACTGTATCATCGTTGTGATTGAGAGTAAATTGATGATTCGCTTTGGTGTCTGGAGCAAAGAATAAGTAAATCAGGACAGAAAGAATAACTCCGATAGCTATTCTTTTAAGTATTTTCTTCTGTCTGAACGATAGCATGTGTTTGTTTTTCCAGAGTCTGATGAATAAGATATATAAAGATATCAGAATTGATACGTAAATATTAATTAAAAAACTGAATCTTAGAATTTAATCTTCTGGATTGACGAATTGCCACTTGGAATATAACTCAAAAGATTGATCGAGCTATCTACTGTTGATAGAAAGCTCGATATTATTTCTGATGAGCTTAAATCAAATAGAATCAAACATAAATAGACTGATTATCGACCCTGCTTTGTTCTTTGACATTACTGCGGTGGATGATCGAGAGAAATTCGCTATTACTACTACTATTTGACTGGAAATTAGCGGTTGTGAATACGAGACGATACATTCCGCTTTAATTGCTTTTTTGCTTGTTTTACGTTGCATCAATGATAGCATGATTCTCATTATTGAAAGATTGATTCAAATGACTGCTATATGGAGGAATATCAAATGAAAAATCCGTGAAATCGCGTTAGTACTGATGCGTACTTATCCCACAAGTAATGTATTCATGCATCATATAAGGGACTAACACAGCAACATCTTCACTTTGGCAAAATAACAGCTTATTGTGCTGGAGCTGCAGTCGGATTTGCCCCTGGTGCTTGGGCTTTGATGTTCCAAACATAAGTTGAAACAAGACCCATTATGACGATCCTATTGAATTGGGATTGATAGAGCACATTGATAAAAGCGATCAAAAAGTTTACATAAAATTCATAACTCCTTGTTTTGAGTCAGATTTATTCTTCTGAGTAAAGAAAGCAGAGAGCATGATGAAGAGACTTGCCCAAACTCCCCATTTGTACTAGTTTCGACGTGGTTAGTTTTTCTAAAATAGAATAACGCGAAATACTTTAAACATCATGCTGGCAAATCCGCAAATGAATCCGGCTAACTGCATCAGATCAGGAGCTCCGCCATCGTCTTCTCGAACTGGCTTGTATGGTTGGGCTAATTCGGGTCTCTTGGGGTTATAGGTCATTTTAGGCTTTTATTTTAGAAAATCGTAGAATTCAAAATCGTGTTTTTTTATTCAACGTGTTATTGAGATCATATCTAATCAAGCCTCAACTTAGTACAGAGGATTCTCGATTTTCCGAAATGATACTAATGCATAGATTCAAGAAAGTAATGACAACCCAGCTATAGGATTGACATTTTCAATTCGTAGTCTTCTCTCTTTTTTTTTCACGAATCGCTTACTTCAAAAACTTAACTATCCTTGAAATAGAAGAAGAAATTGAGGATTGAGTGAGTGTTTTGAAGAAATGATTTAAATTATCAATAGAAGATGGGAGAAATATGAACCCACAAAGAAATCAATTCAGTAATGAATTTGTGTAAATTATGTATTTTGGTAATCAATCTTAAAGGTTAACTTTATAAAGAGACAACAGTAGCAGTAGATGTTGTAGTAGTAGTGATTAGAGTCGTCGTCGTGTGAATAGAGCGTCGAATCGATTGCTTCAGTCGTGTTGGAATTGATCCGGTGCTTTCAGACTGAAAGTTAGATCTGAACCTACACTATTAAGGATCAGTCAGAGGTTTCTCAAGAGAGAGAAAGAGAAGAGTCAATTCTTGCTTTGTCTCAGTATTCTTAAGCGTCAGCATATAGATCAGGCGATAACGCAGAATAAGCTCATCAGCGGAAAGCAAGAATGGAAGAAGCGGATTCAATTGTTTAAAACCAAGGTACCTTCAAGCAAGCTTCGACGTTTAAGGTTCTGAAGACGAAGATTTCACACTTTGTTGGTACCTATTCAGATTGAGTTAGTTTGAGCTTAGAGAGAATCAAAAAAAAGAAAGAGCTCTCAACCCTCAGTGTAACTATGACAAATAATCATGGTGAATCAACGAAAAATTAAGTTATCGTCATAGGAAGAGAGCTCCAGCAAAAGGAGAAGTGAGTTGTACCTGTTATTTAAGGTTTTAGGCATGGAGATGAAGGCAAACTGCCTTCATCGCTTAATTAGATTTTTTTGAAAATTTTATTTTTCAATTATTAAAAGCTTTCCTTCGGCCCTTTATATACCCTTATCCTCTCAAAATCCATAAAAATCCATGTCTTTGTTCTAAGATATTAACTTCGCATCTGTGTTGATGGAGGATGTGAAGACGAGATGGAAGGATTTGACGCTCAATGTCGCAATATTAGCATTTTTTGAATCCAAAATAGCAATTTTATTTGTACGGTATTTGTCCCTCTTTATTTCAAGAAGTCGGTTTTGATATTTTTCTTAAAGAATTTCTTGATGAGGTAGATGATGATTTTACTATGTAATGAGACTTATCATGGTTAGAAGAAGAATCTCAGCATCACAATGATACCAATTATCTGTTTAAATATGAAATAAGAGAACTTGCGATATCTTCTAATCGCATATGCGATCCAACAACTTCAGAGGTTAAAAAAATTGACGATATATATATATCTATGTTTTTTTAAAATATGTCCTGTTTTTCCATCATCATTACCACCAGAGTGAGGAAAAAAATGAATTTTTTTATAAATACATCTCTTAGTGTGAATGCTTTGTTGTGAAGAAAAGATTTGATTAGAGTTTTAAGTATGATCTATATGGAAATCTAACTTTTTGCTGTAAACTTACTTTCTTTCTATTTGTTATGAATCATAAAGCTCATTTACCAAATGCATTTTTGGTAAGTAGTATTCACGCAAACTTTAAATCTCAACCTCAGTTGCTTCCATCGATTTCGCTTTCGCTTTCACATCATCCTCTGTCGGCTCTTTCACTTGAGTAATATTGTAATAGTAATCACATCCTTTGAGTTTGAACTTCAATTCCGCCAAGCATTGTTGACCTACTTTAGTCAGCTGGTTGCATCTATCGAAAACAAGTGAATCCAAAAATCACTTTTAGGTATACTTACTCAAGGAAATTAAGGTATAGATTCTTCAAATGAGTCGTGAAAATGGAATGATATTTGACAGTGGTCTTTTTGACCTTGGGCAAATCAGAAGTCAAAATTTTCAGCCCTTGATCAGTGATCTGCTCACAGCTGATTTTTATGAGAAAATGAGTATCTACTCAAAGAATCAGCTGGTTTTACTTGGCGAAGATGAGCTCTAGTTTTTCAAGGGTTTTTATTTTGCAGACGTTACTCACGACTCCATTAAGTCCGCTATCATCAATCTTTTGGGAACTTTGAGAGAGCAACAATTCACATTAAATTCACAAGAAACGAAATACCCGGTGAAATCTAATAGAAGCGATTGCAGTTTAACGGTGTTCGATAGTTTTTGAGCCACCTCAATAAAACCAGTATTCGTGATCTGAGGGCAGCTATCAAATTTGATATCATCATTTTCAATAGTTGTTGAGAATTGTTAGGTACTTTCTGAGGTAAATTTGAACAGTGTTCAGACTTGGAAGCTCTCTCCAATCGACCACAAATGAGTCTAATCCTTGATCAGTTATCTTTGAGTTTCTGTATTGATCATTGAAAATCCGGTTATATAAATAAGAAAATACCCAGAGAAATTCAAGGTGAGGACGTAAAGATGCTTCGCCGAGGATAGAGCTCTTCCAAGTTCAACCAGTACACTGTCATCGACGTTGGAACAGCTGAAAACGAATTTAACACCTTAGATAATTGAACAAAATGAAATTATACTTCTCAAAAGCGAGCTTCAACTCCATCAGCATCGGGAATGACGATATTGTGTCAATTAGAGGGTTGATTCCAGCTGGTGTGATTTTATCATTTTGGCCGAGGTAATTTCTATTTAATTAGTAGTGCTCTTATTATTCATTGCTTCGATCATTGAGTAATTACACACTGAAATCCAAGCGCAATCCTCTCATTCTCCTGATTTTGGCAAGATTTTTCGAAAGAGAGATCAGTCCTTTATCAGTAATATTTTTCACTTGAGAGGCATATCTCCAGCTGAAGAAAAGAATTCAACTCAGGTTTTGTGAAGAATATTGGTTACTCTTGGCAGCTCAGGAAAAAATTATCAAAAAATTTGATATCTGCAAAAGGAGCAGTGATCTTTTCGAGCACGGCATCATCGATGTCATCAATTCTTTGGTAAAAAGCAAATACGATCAGATGATAAGCCACAAATTGAGAACTACTCATCTAAGGTCAGGCTAATATATTCCAGATCTGGGAGCGTGTTTGTTATATTTTCGATAAAGCTCTGCACACCAGCTCCAGTCACGTTGAATTTATACTCTAAGTACATCAGTTTTTTTCTCCGAGTAAACGATTCACTAATTACTCTTTTTTCGTGTTTCAAAATCTTCCTCGTAGTCATACAAATCATCTTTTTCATCAACGAACCGAAGGAGAACATTTTTCAATGTTTTTATCTTTCCGATGCTATCAGCAGACGAGATGAGCGCTGAGTCTTCCATCCCTCGAGTACAACTAAGTATTAGAGATTGGTTGGATACGTGGTTAGGAGGAGCTGAATTACGCAAGCTCAAAAATATGAAGCATAGAAGTCTCATTAATAATGTAATTAATCTTGGTGTCTACTGTTGTCTTGTCAAGAACCACCTGGAAATTGTTGATATCTAGAGGCAAATTGTAGCAAATTGGATTTCAAGGTTAAGTGCTACCCATGACCCGTTGGTGGTACGACTTATTAGTCAAGCTGAATCCGACTTGGCTATTCTGCATCTTGATTATCCTGGTTTATATTTATTTGAGTTACAATTTTTATTTCTCAGAATGTAGAGACCTGATTATTACAGAATTTGAGAATTATTCTTCATGAGATTTACGAAAAATTGATGCGATTTGAGTGAATTGCAAACAACGTAGGTAAGCGGATATAGAAAGCTCTGGATATGGAACATGTTGAATCATAATAATAAATTAGAGTCAAAGTGCATACCAAGTAGAAGCAGAGAAGTTCGCTAAAAGTTGATAGTTTTTTAAAATTTTTTTGGTTTAACCCAGTAAATGAGAATTACGAGATGAATATGTCGAAAACAAATAAACTCCAGGTTGAAAGATCGAAATCAGAAAAGATGGATATTGAACTAGTTGCTCCAGATCTAAATACCCAGCATTCACTGAACGCTTGTGAGTTCAAGCTCATTCACAAACGAAAAACACCAATAAGTTTTTTCGAGAAGCAACAAAATGAAGCTATTAACTTATATAACGCAGATTCGACGATTCTACAGATGGCTTTAGCCACCAAGAGTTCTATCTCAGCAACCAGACATCAAGTCATGCAGGATATTATCGCCTTGTCTAAGAAACCTTCGATCAAAGAATATTTGGCATCAAATACAGCACTTAATTTCAGGCAGGCTCCTGATACAATGGAAAGCCCTATGGACCAACTCATGCTCAGAGAGAGCAGTTCAGAACATGATTCTGAGCCCCTCGATGACGAGGCCATTGAGATCGAAGACGAAGATGATGGCACTTCTCCTAATTAAGAAGGCATGTAATATAAAGCATTATGATATGTGTTAGTTATTTACTCAAAATTCTTAATGCTCCTTAAGTGTAGTTACTTCTTATTATATATATATGCACGGCGTTAAGCAAACAGTTAATATTATTGTTGTAATTCAGTAAGTGTTATTTTGTCTATTTCTTTGCAGACTTTTTTAGTAATCTGATCATTGCTTCCCTCGTGACTTTTCCCAATAGTTTGGGAGTGTTCCAAGTCCATTTCTTCAGGAATTCTAGCTAGGCCAGTGTCCTCAAGATCTTTTCGATCTGAGTCTCCAGTGTCTGATAAATTATCAGGTAAAATTCTCTCGATACCAGCTCCAAGCTTGATTTCGAAGCTGGGCGTAAGTTTTTTGTCATCTTTGGTTTCCTGCTTAGATTTATTGCTCTTCCCGTCTTTCTTTTTCACGCGTACTTTTTTCTTGTCTTTTTCATTGGAGTCTCCGACGTACTTGAACATACTATCAATTTTATTAGTCTCTTTTGCGATTCGCTTCATCATTGCCTCTCTTCCTTTCGAGCCTATGATTTTTCTAAATCAAAAAAAAAGGACTATGAGTTGGGCTTTGGTCAGTTGATTTTACTGGACATTTTGCTTTTGAAATAACCCAGCTTTTTGAGATTTTTGCATTTCCGCCATATGCTGGATACGTGCCTCTTTTCTTTTTTCTCGTGTTTCTTTAAGTATTTCAGCTCTTTTCTGTTTCTCTCCTTCCCAGTCTTCTAACAACTGTTTCTTTTCTTCTGAGTCGACAATTATTTTAAGCTCTCTATCGAGTTTGGCTTTGTTTTCAGGAATCTTTGTTGTAGAAATGAGAAATTATTGTTTTTGTTTCTTTGCATTCGAAATGATTTACCATATAGTATTTGTATCCTTCAGAAAGTCGACTTGAACTAACATAGCTCTTTGTCAAAATCTCAAATCCTCGCTGTTTGAGTCTTGCCAGCCCATACATGTAACCTGCAAACGATTTCATTCTAAACATTTTTTCGTTTTCGTTTTCTTTTCGAACAACTTTGCTCAGGATTGCAGGACAAGTGCTCTTGACAAAATACTCAAGCTCTTGATAGTTTGAATGCGAACTGTATGGCACATACTTTTTTTTCGCACGTTTGTGAGACAAATTAGTTTGGAAGAAATTACATAAGATTTTCCGTCTGGTGCTGCAAACGCCTCAGCGTTCACCCAACCAGTGAAAACAATCTTGATAAAATCCGATCCATACCTTTCCAAAATGAAATTGGTTAGAGTGCCCTCATCATAAACTATATTTACATCGGTGATTCTTCAAAATCAAATCCTTTCAAAACGAAGAGCCATCCTTCTTTTTCGTCTGTGGTAAAACATTCAGGCTTAAAATCCACCGCCACTAACTGTCGATATCTCTCTTTGGTCACCACGATCTATAAAAATTAACAGTACTATCTCACAAATTATCCCCTACCTTAGTGTTGAAATAAGCTGCTAGTATCAAAAGGAGTTCTTCTTTGCCCCAGTTGTAAATCACGAGCATAATTTTCTGTCCTTTATGTTTCTCAATAATATTTATAGCGTCTGCTACTGCCTTTTCCTAATTTCTCTGAGTTAATTGATAATTCAGTTGTTTGGATTACTCTGGATGGAAAGGTGAATATTGGATCGCAGAATGTGTTATCAAGAATAATTTCATCAAGGTGGATGGAGCAATCATAGAGCTGAGGGTTTCTCTTGCTCACAGGATAAAGTTCTGGATAGTTTTCGATCATGGAAGTATGAAATCTAAAATCTCCTGTGTGTAGTATCGTTCCCATGTATCCCCTCATTAAAACAATAACTGAGCCTAGATACAAACCTTTTAGATCAGGGAATCTCGCCATAAAAGAGACCTGGGACATGGTTGGCGTCGTAAAACAGAATCTCGATCTTCTTCGTTTTCTCTTTGTTCAAATAGACTTCGTTCCAAACGCCCAACGGAAAACTCTCCTATTCATGTAAATAACTCCCATTATAACCGAAGAGTGAAGAATGGGTACGATGTCAACGATCCCTGGGAATTTGTCGAGTGCTAGACACTTAGTTATCTCGGAACAGTAAACTTTGCCGAAATTAAAACCTGGCTCGAGACCTCCGTAATGGTCTATGAAGAAAAAAGTTAAGGAGAGTGAGAAGGCAATTCTTGAGAGCAATACCGCCATGAAAGTGAGTCAAGATGTAGATATAGCGTATCCAAGGGGTTTTCTTTCCGTAGTTGAAATCATCAATGACGATATTAGTGCCGTGAATTAGAACCATCTTGGCGGAAAATTTATTTTGCTAAGCTTTTATTGCACAGGAATTTTCTTTTAAATTAAGATTTTTTATTAGAGAGTAAACTGAAAAAAAAATTGCGCAAAGTCATTACGCCAGTAACATTTCTTACATCTCATTCTTGTTTTCAACTTTGACAAAGAAAGTAGATTAAATTTTCCAAAGCTGGAGTACCGATGCAATGTTTTAAGCTTGATCTGCTGGCTCTTCCTCATTATGGATTATGGGAGGAGAAAAAACATTGAGGTCTCAAAGCAATCCAAATTTTGACGTTGATAAATTGATATTGACAACTTTCACCTTGAATCCTATCAGATTCGGCATGGATGTATGTATTATCAATTTGATACCTGAACACTTTGAATATATTCAACAACATAAATTCTAGCTAGCAATCATCTGCGTATGACATGATTTACTAGTATATCCTTCTTTTACTCTCCATCATTCAAGCAGAAATTAAATTTAAACTCACTTACCCAACTAGAGTTCCTAAAGCATGCCATGGCAGTGTCATTAGTAGGTTCTTTGCTTTTGACAGTTTTTTTAATGAATTTTTGAAATCTATGAGAATATTTGCATCTACCATTTTTCTCCCTGTTCCTTAGAAACCAACAATCATATATGATTATTCAACTAATTACTGAGAAGAAGGAGGACGAATTGATTTCAATACACAATCATAAGCATTCAATCTTCTTCTCAAATCATCTGCTTTCTCCTTCAGGATTTTTACCAACCAAGCTTCTTTCTCAGGGTCCACTTTCTTCAACAATCCATTTGTTTTTTCAAGATACTCTTCAAGATTATCTCCACATGGGAACAGTCTTCCAAAGAATGCCTTTGCATACTCTCTGCCTTCCTGTCTAAAGACATCAATCACCACATTGAAAAACTCGTCATGGTATGGCTTCAGCTCTTCCAACTTGCTCTCATTATTGAAACCAGACATCAAATTGCCAGAAAGATGCACAGAGTCCTTGCCTTGCTTGAGGAAGCTTTTCCACATTTCTTCTCTTTTGTCCTTTGGGACAGTCAAGCCTTCGATAACCTTTTCAACCTTTTTGGCAGTATCTGTTGGATCAGCCTCCTTGGCTCTTACGAAGTGAACATGACGAGTTCCTGCATCAAAATCATCGTATTCGTGCATCTTTTTCACAATACTCCATCTATTGTTCAGTCCAACAGGATGCTTATGCAGTTCTGGAACCTTGCCGTCAAACCAATCAAGTAAAAATTGCACTTGGTTTGGATTAGAAGCGAAATGGATCAATTTATCTCTCAGCACGAAGACACGGTTCGATTGGCTTGGCTCTGTGCTGATGAGAACTTTCTTCGTGAGCTCAAAGAGTTCAGAATTAAGGTATTTTCTTAGCTTCAGAGGGGTGAAGTTTTCGATTGATCCCGTTAAGTAACTCAAAACGCTATTGAGCAAGGTATCTCCTTTCTCTGTAAATATCGCTTTTCCACCAAGCTCTACGAGATCGAGGGAGCTCATATTACCATCACGCACCATATCCCAGAAAGTTCTCCAGATGAGGGCTCGAGTGAACTCGTCTGGTATCTCACTGATATGTTTCATAAAGAATTTCTTTGATTTGTCATCAATCTTTATCTTCGCATAAGCTTCGTCCTGGAAATTCAGCAAAATCGCCTTTGGATTTTCAGAACCATCGTAAGTAATCTCGATAGATTCTTTGTCTGGAACAACCACATCCATTCGATCATAAATCATACCATTCGCATTGAAAAAGGCGACTTTCATCTTGTGGATACGGAGGGTTGGATGCTGCGGCAGCACAGGTCTTTGGTGAATCGTTAGCTTGGCGTTTTTGCTCTTGTCTTTAGGATCCCATGTAACGCTCAATTCGTTAGGTCCTGCAGTCTGAATCCATTGCTTTTGCCAAAGATCCAGCGAACTAGGGTATTCCGCAGACAGAGGAGAATAGTTCTCCTGCATGCAATTCATGAAATCTTTGAGTGTGGCGTTTGACCATTGATATTTGTTAAAGTATGTGTGCATTGACTTGCTAAAGTTCTCCTCGCCGATTAAGCAAGTAAGTTGTTTCAGAGTCGCAGCACCTTTCGCATAGGTGATACCATCGAAAATCGTTTCGGCTTCTTCAGTGCTTTTCACCTCGCCATAAATAGGATGCGTTGTGTCAAGCTGGTCATCGCGATAAGCCCATTCTTTTCTCCTGAAGAAATCGAGCCAAACGTCCGAATACTTGATCGTTTTCATTTGATCACGGGTTCTGGCCATCGCCAAGTGACTTATGAATTCAGCAAACGATTCATTCAGCCAAAGGTCATCCCACCATTTCATCGTGACCAGATCTCCGAACCACATATGCGCGAGCTCGTGTACAATGGTATTGGCTCTGCCTGATCTCTGCTGCACAGTGGGTTTCTCCTTGAAGATATACAGGTCGTTAAGTGTGACACAGCCAGGGTTCTCCATCGCGCCCATGTTGTACTCAGGACAGAAGATTTGATCGTACTTGGAGAAGGGGTAAGGATATCCGAAAAACTCCTCATAAAACTTCATATTCACTCGAGTAATCTCGAAGATCTCTTCAGCCTGCTCCTTCAAAAAGTTATTTAAGGAAGCTCTTGAGTAAAGTGACATGGGGACTCCTTTATAGAGTTCCTTGGCCTTGATTTCAACGTAAGGTCCAGCGACAATCGTGAACAGATAGGAAGGTATCTTTGGAGTCGAGCCAAACGTGAGTAATTTCTCTTTCTTGGAGTCTATTTCCTTTACGAGCCTGCTGTTTTTAAAAGGACTCTGCTCTACGCCTTGGGTTGCGGCAGTGTGGCTGATGATTTCCCAGCTTTCAGGGGCAGCAACTGTGAGATTCAGGCTTCCTTTGAGGTCAGGTTGATCGAAGCAAGGGAGCATTTGATTCGCTCTGTAGGGCTCGCAGTTAGAGTAGAGATACTGAAGCCCGTCTGTATCGACGAAGCTATGGAGTCCATTGCCGTCATTGCTGTAGTTATTTTCGAATTCGATGTCGACAGAGTTAGCTCCTTTTTTGAGTGCGTCTGGAGGGATGTTTAAGAAGCGGTCGTTGCGCAAATAGTGATAATCGTTCTTGGAGTCAATAGCATTGCCATTTACGGAGAGCTTACGGATTTTTTGAACTCCGCAGTCAATGAAGACGTCTTTGGAAACGCTGTCCAGTTCGAAAGAAGTAACCACTTTGCCTGCGTATTCTTTTCCTTCTCTGAGGTGCAAAAGGACATCATAATGGAGATATTTGGAAGCGAATTTCTCGTATCTTCGCTTGGCTTGCTCTTCGGTTAAAGCTGCTTGAAAAATAATGCCTTTGTCTGAAGAGAAGAATGCCCTTGATAGGTAGGACATTTCCTTTTTATGAATTTTCCTGAGATTGCTAAGCATCTTGTATTTGTTGGATTTGGCACTCCAAGGTTGAAGAGTTATAGAGATCAAATCTCAATTTTCTATTTAGAATTCTCATCTGAAAACGAGTTAGCAATCTCAATTTGATATTTTATTTGAGTTTAATACACATCAATTAGATTCTAACAATTCGGGAGCCACTCTGGCTATCGATGGTCCTACTTTTTGGATCAAAACAGAAATTTCGAATAGAACCACCGATGTTACACATGCAATACGTAAGAAAATATGCTTAATTGGATGAATGAAAATTGCCTGAGAATAGTAGCACTCTCTTAAGAAATTAACCTTGAAAGATGATCGATTGTCATCAAGTAGAAAATGCAAGGTCTTATGGAAACATTCAAAAATTCAAAGCGAATAGATAATTTTTGAAGATTCATCGAAGCAAATCATCTTCCTTCATAAAATTAAAGTATACAAGAGAAGCTTTGAAATGTAGAAGAGTTGTTCATGTCTAATTACTATCCAGAAACTATAATATAATATTTAAACAATTTAAGTTTATCTGCTCTGTTCAATTTTCTCCGATATAACACTATTCAAGATGGTCATATAATAGCTTTGTAAAATGCTGAAAATCAAAGGGTTTTTGGAGAAAATCATCAAATAAATTGATAATCATGGGTTCGTTCATTTCTAACTGAGAATCTTCATCTGCAGAGCATAGAATCACTGGGATGCCTGGTGCTTTCATCTTCATCAGAAGCTGTTTGATTCTCTTCGTCACCTCAACGCCGTTCATTCCAGGAAGATTTTTCTCTATGATGATCATACGCAGGTTAAAACTGTGAGTTCTAACCATCTCAATTGCCGCTTCCCCATCATTGATAGACGTGCAATTGATTCCCATTTTTTCTGAATAATCAGAAATGAGTTCAGCAGATAACGGATATGCATCGACAATCAACAATGACTTTGCAATCCTCAGCGAGTTTTCTATCACTTCTAAAGTATTAGTTTGAAAGAGGGGTGTAACCAAATGCCCGTGTGCTTTTATTATGCCTCTCATATCCAACGCTGCCTCTATTTCAGGAAGCTCAGCGGAATTAACAATGAGAATTAGAATAGAGGGCAGAAAACCCTGACCTTTCTCCATTTCTCTGATCGCTCGCATACAGGTAGAGCCTTTCATATCAGTCAGCTCCATATTGACGAAAATGATATCAACGGCTCCTTTTCCGGTTGCTTCTAACGTCTCAAGGGCTTCATTTCCTTCTCCTATCAAATACAGAAGTTCGAACTTATCATTTCTTAGAATTTTGGTCAGAGCCAGTTGATTTTCTTTGTTGGGATCGATCACCATAGCACGGAGTACTCGTTTTACTAATGGACTCTCAAAAACTGACACTTTGCTACTACGAGCAATTCCCTTTGGTTTCTTGGTGCTGCTGAATCCCTGTTCAGTAAGGCAATATTCTAACGGCGGCGTTTCCATGGCAATGGTTCTCGCTTTCTCTCTATCTCTCGCAGTACTAATATTGCTTGCCCGATTGGGAGGTTCGACGAAGACTTGTGTAGGAATATAGATAATTATCGAATTCCTTCCGCTGGCTTCATTATTCTCAATTTCAATCCTCCCTCCTGCAAGCCTAACTAGCTTATTCATAACCCAAAGAGACAAGCCTAGTGCGGGGTTTTGAAGGGAATTTTCAGCAAGTAAAGCAAAAATATCTGATGAAGTTAGAAATCTTTTATCTGCTGACGGGATTCCCTTTCCTTCGTAAATAATGCAGACCCGCAGTTCGCCTTCTTCTTTGCTGGATGGTTGATAGAATTGCCTGTTAAACTGGCGATGACTAAATACGCGTTCAAAGCGGAAAGAGTTTTCAGATTCTTTTATATTCCTTTGAGTAGGCTCTGTTAGAACAACAGGCCCAATCATCGAACTTTGATTTAAGGTCTTTATAAATGACAGAGCGTAAGGCGCACTATGATCTCCCTCATCAAGGCCATCAGTAAAAGCGTTTAGTACTGACCGAGCTTCTTTTGTTGCAGATGCCTGCTGAGTCGACTTTTTAGTCCAAGACACAAGAAATTGGAGGGTTGCTCCTGATACAAGCTGAAGAGAAACAGAAGTGAGATTTGTCAAGATTTGTTTCAGTTGTGCTGAATCAATAAAAATTTGTGCTGGTATTTGACCATTATAGTGTAAATGACCCACGAGTTTTTTTGTCCTGATAAAATCCCTGAGCTGCTTCCAATTATCCTCAAAGAATTGCTTTGTGTCTGTTGGAATTTTGAACGTTTCAACCGCTATATTTTTTCGAATTTTTTCTAAGATTTGACTATTGCTCAGCTGATTTTTGAGATACTGCCCACAAATCTCTACCTTCCTCAAAGCGGCCGTGCATTCGTGATTCTCAGAGCATTCGAGAGCTGAACTAAGATTTCCTAATATCGGGGTGATTGTATTTCTTAAGTCACTGATAAGCGACATGAAGTAAACTTCTTGCGCTCTCAGTTTGGACTTCAGCTGGTCGATTGTGCACAAGTCCGTTTTTTCTCTGTTATGTTTTTCTTGAATGAGCTTGCAGTAAAGCTCACCTACAAATCGCTGAGACCGAACTTGATTCTCGAGTAGCCAGAGCAAACTCAACCCAAAGATAAGGCTGAAACCTTGCTGAAATAGAACTGTATTAAAATCAGCTCTGAATCTAGTATCTGAGATCTCTTCTCTCAAGAAACTTTGGTATAGTTCATTTGAGCAGGAAGAAATCAGCATCGACAGTGCGATAGAAAATCGGTGCGTCATGGCAAAAGCCACTAGTGTCAGAAAATTGAACATCAGCAGTCGCGAAGAGTTGTCAAAAGACCGTGGATGACTGAAAGACAGCAGACAGACAAATAATAGGGTGATAACCTTTTGAGCAAAGACCGCTCTCTTGAGTAAACAGGCCGTGAGCAGCAAAGAAAATGCAATAAAAGAGATTCCTAGTTTCTTTTCAGCGGAAACAAAGAGTAGAGCAAGACCCAAAACAAGCATCCAGGCTGAAAACATCAAACTTATTTTATTCTTTGTAATCTTGAGGAAGTACTGCGGATCAGTTCCAGGATCTGTGCTGGGGTGGTACAACAACGTATACAGCCTTCTGCGGATAAACTCTTTTATATTCCAATATGGCAATAACATTTTGAACGATTATGGAAGTTTTTATTTTCAGCTATCGAACATCAGAAGTATTATCCTACGAAAAAAAATTTGAAAAAATAGGACATTTCACTATATCTCAAGAGAGAAGTGAAAATTAACAATGCTCGTTTACTGAGAAAAGAGTTCATATGAATCTTACTGTGAGGAAAGATCGAATAAGAAAATTGTACATCTTTACCCGGTATGATCAGAATTTTCCTTGGAAATAGCCTTGAAATTTTCTACAACATAAAATTATCAGGGTTAGTGTGAAGTTGATCTACTCTGACAATCATAAATTGCAACTGTGAATGCAGCTGATGATGTATGAAAATACTTACTATGTATGAGATTCAGCAGATTGTAGTAAGAAATACAATGGCCATTTCGGGTACACTTAGCTTTAACAATTTTGAGTCCAACTCTCCTGCTAACTCTCAATCATCGATTGCCAATATTTTTTCCAAATTTGCCTCCACATTTGAAGGGCAGAAATAGTCTTAAAATAAACCGGTTGAAAAATTGAGCATCATATCTTATCTTAGTGCGCACTAATATTTAAATGAAAATGCTATTCTTAAGAATGCGCTAAATCTGACTGTCTTATCATTCTCACCAATGGTTGATGACTTTGTCAGCCACTCTTTCTCATGAGGCCAATAAATAGAATAATGTTGAATTCCTTCCACTATGAAAAAAGTTTGAGAAAATAGTCTTTCAGCTTTTTTAAATCATATCTAATGTGTTATATGGTATCTTTCTTGCTTTCAAAGTCTGGGAACACCAATTTTCTCAAATTAAGTCCTGACTTCACGAAATCTCATTGCGTTAATAAAGTTAAGAAAACCCCTTGGCTTTTTATCCCTTATCACTCACTGTTCTTAAAATTTCGTCAGGTTGACGAATAGCAAATAAATTTTTCAAAAAACAAAATATAGCTTCCAAAACTGGCCGCGAATCCGCTTCCTAATATTGCTTCCTTGTCTATTATCAGACAAAAGGAAAAAGAGAGGTACTTTGTACCAATACCTAATTCTCATTGCCTCTTGATTGGACACACATTGTTCCAGCAAAAAGCGTGTACTGTTTATCTTCCTTCGAATTGTAA
>ENA-UOTZ01000259-UOTZ01000259.1-compost-metagenome-genome-assembly--contig:-NODE-259-length-44467-cov-15.459788_pt1 | contig 44467 bp, 32 predicted proteins | sample MGYA00238144_ERZ746983 | MGnify/ENA primary metagenome ERZ746983 (study PRJEB28759, sample SAMN06268863) | compost metagenome | isolation source: single cell | place: USA: California, Emeryville, Joint...
TATCAGCCAATGTCTTTCTTGATAGTTCAGACCTATCCTTCGCATCGGCTTTTTTTTCTGAAAGATCATTCTGATTCCTTTCTGTCAGTGCATTGTCGGTTGATTTACGAACAGCTTGGGGCATTGGTGATTTTCGCGCGTCTTTACAACTGCGACTCATATTTTCTCGAGTTGGGTGCTCGTTTATTTTCGGATAGAGCTTTCTTTGAAAATTCTCCAATGCTATCACCACCGCGGTGACGTTGTCAGTAGTTTCTTTGTTGATTGCTTCCTGTAAAACTGCATCTGCAACTATACCGACCTGCTCATGCAGGTTTTCACAGATACGATATTTTTCAAAGTAACTCCAGATAGAGTTTAATAACTCTCGGTTCGACATGATGTCAAATACTCCATCACCTAAAAAAATCAAGTCTGAGGAAATTTCAAGCGAAAAGAAGGTTTACTCGCAAGGATGATGAAGTCGCAGTCTTTTGTTAGCTTAAACATTTTGATCTCAGGCGTCGCGATGATACAATTCGGATTTCCTCCGTATTCGGGCAGTTTAGCCTCGATATCTCCAAAAGTTCTACTCACCTAAGATAATATTAGAAATTTCCATCAAATAGCTTTTATTGTTACTGAAAGCTTGCCAGGGAAGACGCGGTGAGGACCATTTGCCATAATTTCTTCATCGCCGACTGTGTAAGCAGGATATTGCGACCTTTGCAGTAATTAGATAAGATCTAAAAACGTAGAGGAGGAGTTACTGATAAATTTTGCCTCCGGCACCGATGATGCGATTATACTCTTCATTATTCATTGGTTTGTGATCCTTTGATAATGAATAAATTTTAGATCCTCCTTCAGCACTCATAATCGCTCTGCTATCTCCAACGTTTGCCACGTAACAGAGATCACCTGATTGTAATATTGCAGGCTGGATGTAATCAAATATTTTTTACCTACTATCAGTGCTGCAATAGCGCAAGAGCCTGAACGATCTATGCTCCCATAGCAAGAGTTCTGTGCGATCTTACAAAATTCCTTTTCTGCAGTTTCGAAGCCTTTTCTCAGTGCATCTCTGGGATTTTTAGGGAAATTCACATCATTCACAATCTAAGACCAATTAGAATGATTAGTGGCTGTGATCATGGCAGAAAAAAAGTTTACCAATTCGTGAAGATGATCTTTGAGATAGTCAGCACATTTGCTTCCTCCATGACCATCAAAGACTGCAAAGAAGGCACATTTCGGCCAATTTTCATGCGCTCTCTCAAGTGGAGGTACTATGTTGAGCAATATCGACACTCTGTCCTCATTGTAATTTCTAATGATTCCTCTATTCGTCGCCGCTGCGTATCCTAGCACAACTCCATTCCCTCTTACTGAATATGTAGCGGGTTGATAGTTAGGGATGGTAAAAGTCGGTTTGAGTTTGACTTTCTCTTGCTCCTTTTTTGTCATAACTGGACTATCTGGTTCACTGTCGCTGATATTCATCTTTACATCCTTCTCAGCCTGATGAGGAGGGATTTTCTTTGTTTCTTTAAAATGTCGGGCTTGCTCTGAGTTCTGAAACTGCTTTCCTGTGCCGATGCTTGGGAGAGACTCATGCTTTTTCTCGTTTCCATTTTTCGTCACTCCAAAAGATTCTCTCTTAGATTGGGATGGAGAACTCAAGTCTGTGAGAGATTGAGCGACTCTATTCGAATTAGTTGATTGTTTCATGTTATCCTTCGTTCTAAATCTCTCTGATTCAGAAACATCACTCGTCGGCGTTTTTGACCGCACTTTTGCAGAATTAACTTGCTTGATCATAGGGAGTTCCGTCAGTGGCGTGGCTAACACCGGAGCTCCATTGCTCTTCATGATAGGATTGCTCTGTTGCGTTGGATGTAGAAAGGTAGTCGCAAGTTTATTAATGGCTCTTGCAGAAGAGATTGGACCTGACTGCTGATTTTGAAGAGGAACAGTTCGGCTTTCACCAATCATTGAATTTTCGCTTCCAATCGGGCGACTTTGGCCAATCATATTCGAAGAAGTTTTGTTCAAGAAATTCTGATGATCTTGCATCAGGTCAGTTTTGTTCCAAACATTTTTCCATTCAATTGCTCGAGAAAAAGCTCCAATTTGGCTTCTCTGGTTGGTTGTTGAGTTGGTCTGGAAACCTTGTTGAGGAGATTGCATTTTAGAAGGAATTGGTAATCTTATTGGGTCTTCGGTAGGCTGTGTTTGCGAAGGACCCTTACTCTCGGTGCAGAGCATGTTAAGGTTTTTGAATAGCTTGCTCTTAGTAGAAGCGTTCGCCTCAACCGGTTCAGTTTGTGAGTTGCCTGAGGGAGCAACGACATTAGGTTTTGATATGATGTAGGATTTGGGAATGTTCAGATTGCCTTTTGCGGGTTTATCATAGTGCACTGAAAAGTTGGCTTTCAAGTTTGAGAAAGGTTCGGGACTCGGTGCTCTTTGGATTAATTTTTGTAGCGCTGACATTTTGGTCAACCGATAACTGATAAATTTTTATAGCTTGATTAACTGTGAATTTAAATGAATTAACATGAACTGTTTGGCTCTTGTATAATTGACAGAAATGTCATCCTCATTTATCAGTGAGAAAGAAGCTCTTAATCAGCAGCATGTGAATCAATTGTAAATGGATTAGATATTAATCAAAACGACCTATTTTATCGAATATACCCTAAAGAATAACAATGAAAGAACATATCTTGATACTATTAGCGATGGTTTCTCCTAACGCCTGTTAATGATATTAGAATTGCGTTTATCGCCTGAAAAATCACATGTATGAAATTGTTTGAGAGCTGTTTATCGTAGGTGAATACAATGATCATTTGTCATCGCTCTCGTGAGACGTGATTTGAATGAAACTCAAGCAAATTATTGGTAACAAATCCGCTCAGAGGTTGATATTACTATTCCTACTATAGTTGTTGGCTTATTATTGAAAAACGTATTTAGAGGAATTTGGTTAAATTTTGTTTTTCATGTATCAAGGAACGCTTCACATGAAATTATTGTTGTATATGTAATAAAGCTTTCAACTCATATTTCATATGAAATTTAATACCTCTCTCTAAGCAATGAGACCGCAGTCAGACAAGGTCTTTGGGAGATCGGAGAAGAATTGCTTGATGCCAGAGAAGATGCTACCAATGCTCTTGGCCTTGACGGCTTGAACGACGGCGTAAGCATCTTGGGCGAGACCTTCAGCATCAAGAAGGCATTGTTGGACATCAACTGGTCCTTTCTTGCCAGATGGCTTTGGGATTCCGCAGTCGTCGCAGATTCTGTTGACGTTGCTGAGGATTTGTCTAAGGTCGCCAGTGACGACTTCGAATCCTTTCTTGTCCTTAACATCCTTGATGAATTGGGTGAAGAGTGGGACAATACCGGCAACATCATTGATGCATCCGAAGATGTCGATCTTGATGCTCAAATCTTCAAGGGCGTCAAGGTCGTCTTGAGCGAAGCTGATTTCTTCAATATCAGCATATTCAACGTCTTCGTTGCTGGCGAAGGCGATGTCAGTGTAGCAGGTCATGTAGGCGCTCTTGAGGGTTGGGTAGAAGTTGTTGACCAAGTTGACCAAAGCTTCAGAGTTGTTGGCTTGTTGAGCAACTGGGGCAATAAGGCGGGCAAGACCGAAGATATCCTTCAAGCAGTTCTTGGAGACGCTGCTGCTGAAGATGGCTTTGCCGAAGCAGTTTTCAGAGATGAGTTGGGCGGTAGGAACCAAATTTTCAATTTGTGACTCGAGCTTGACCCAGTTTTGTTCCTTGTAAGAGGTGTAGAGTGGTTGAAGAGCTGGGAGAGCGCTGAAGAGGTACAACTGGCACATGTCTTGTGCAGAGACCACAGCAAGAGAGACGACAAGAGCGAAAACGATTTTGTTCATCTTAAATATTTTTTTGGTATTTGATTATAATTAGTTAAACGAGGTAAGTATTAATACTCATAAAATTGGCTCAAGATCAATGACTAAAAAGTGGTTCCGGAAACCTTGAGGTAGTGGCATAGACCTGGAATTGCATAAAAAAAAGCGAGTAACTCGGACTTGGGACCAATATGGGTGTGTTTGAAGAGAGTTTTGAAAGTGCATTTGGCAATGTAGCATTCATTCTGTGGAAATTTTCAAAGGATATCTACTTTTTTTTTGCAGTTTCATTGACTGAAGGCGAGTTTTCTTGCTTTCATGTTTATAGAGTTTTTGGGTGGCGTTGGGAGTATGGCCTCTGGTTGGATGATAAGAAACAAAAAGGTTGGATGTTCTGATGCAAATTAAAATAAAGAGTTATTGAGCGAGTTGTTGTGCTATTAGCCCAGACTTCCAGTGCAATGTTTCAGAGCTGAGGCATTACTATGATGAATTAAAGTGGAAATGCTGTTTGAGGCTTAATTTAAGAAAGATTTAGGAAAGAAACAAAAACTAGAGTTTTGATACAATAGGGTAGGTAATCGATTGGGAAGAAGTATTGCTGAGGATTTTACAGAGCAATTATAGTTGTTAGAAATTATTTTTGACTGAGTAAAACATCATTCATTGCCATGTGTAAATTTGAATTTCTCCTGGCTCTAATAAAATGACTGAGCCTCTAGAGCCCCAAATTAATTTGTTTTTCGATCTCGTGTCTGAAGATGATGCTGCAAGGGAAAAAAATACTTTTCTTTTTCAAATGTGGAAGATTTTATCGAAGATAAGCAATATCAATTTTCATAATCCATGACGAATTAAGAGATTTCGTGAAATTAGTATCCTTTATGAAAAAAAGAGAGACATCGTTGGTTCTGGGGTTAAAAGGGAGAACCCAGATAAGAATTTAACTCTATTGAGAAACAGCAAATGGATAAGTATAAGTTAATCGAGGGTCACTATTTCCAAAAACTTAAGAGCATGAGCTGACCGCCTGAACTGTTGTGGCTTCAGGACGAGAGGCTTAAAAAGTCATTGAAATGAGGATGCTTAGGATCTACTGGGCAAAAACATGTCTCAATCCAAAACCAAGCTAATCTCGTTTCATGAAGAAGAAGTTATGACACTGATCAATTTAAGAGAAGGAATAAAAAGGCGATTAAGCAAGAAATATCTACAATGTTTTAGCGTCTTTTACGAGGAATTAGGCCGGGCTACAAAGGAAACCAAACTTAAAAATTTTGTGCTGCATTAACTGCTTACCTTTGTCAATTTAGCAGTGTTCTTTCTAAAATTACACAATGATGAAATTGAAGACCACTCCTTTTGTCATTTATTTGCAGCTACTCAAGAAAACACGAAATCAGTTTGAGAACCCACCAGGACTTCTAGCAAGGTCTTTCGAGCATTTCATTGCTTAGTTGATCTGTTAGCTTCGTGATCAAGTAAAATCAGATCTTTAAGATGATCTCGAATTCTCTAGGTTTGTTTCTTCAAAAGCGTCATTTATAGCATATCTTAGCATATAGATTTACTTTCCCAATCCATAAGCAGATAAACATGGAGCACTGCATTATTTCAGATATTTTCATTAATTTCACTACTGCTCTGTCTCCTAAGCAATGTAAATCCCTACTACTTAAAAACAAATTTTTGTCCTTCAACAATCATTCGATGATAATCATAGCATCCAACCACACAGACTGGAATCTGACACGTTTGACATCGATACGAAGTTCTTATCTTGTATTCAATCCCGCTGAGTTTACAAACCATGCAGTGAGCGGATTTCTCCACCGTAATCAGAGCGCAGTTCCCCGTGTTATTAAAATTATGAAGTCTTTCTAGCATATCTGGCTCGCTTTGTTTTTCTTTGCAGTGAAGAAGCGCTGCTTTGTCTTTTCCATATGAACACAGACGGTCTATCAATTGCATCCTATAGTGCTTTTGGTCTAACAGTTTTTGATTTCCATTTTCCGACGTTAGGTACATTATATAGCTATTAACCATGGCCACCTCAAGAAAATAGTAGAACACGATAACAGAAAACTTTTTGTTTGACCATGCATGTGAATTTGCTTCTTGCAACATTTTCTCTTCGAATCGGTTTTTCCCAGTTGAATGCGTTCCATAGTCCTGTAGCATTCTGCCCATGGCTAACTTATCGTTAAGAACATTATTAACGTCTCGAGCGCTATTGGTAAATCCGTCGACGTCGCTGGGTAGATGAATTGTTGATATGATGCTACTTATTGCATCCCCTGTCTTCCACACAGCGATCAGTTGATCATTGATGAAATATTGCCTTGAATCACCAATTTGGAGAGATTTAAACTCTGTTTTCAGAGAATCTGAAACTTCAAGGGACTGAGGAGGCAACATTCCACATGCTTTGATGCCTAGCTTTGATAGTTCTTTTAAGAGCTTGTTGGATGTGTACTGAGCTTCGATATAAACTGAGTATCCATTGTCTTTAAACGGCGATAGCATTCTGATAGCAGCTTCGACAACAGAGTCCGCATCATAATTTCCACCAATTTTACTCAGCTCACAGTTTAAAACGAATCCTGAGCTCGATTCAGCGATTAATAGCACTTCCAATCGGTAAGATAAATTTTCAGAAGTGGTCTGTTTCTCAGGAATGTTTTGTTTCTCGAGGTAAGGCAGGGTTAATGAATCAAGTGAGAGAATTTTGGAACCATGATAAAGTTTTCTTGAATTCTCAAGAATTTTGTTGTAGACATTTCTGAGCGTGGAAGCTTGATTATCTCCACTTATAGTGTCCTCCCATAGACCAGGAAAACACTGCAGAATTTGTTGAAAGCGTCCTCTTGCCATCATTTTCCTTATTATGAGCTCGCTATCTTCAGTATCTTCGTTTTTCCAATAATCCCGTTCTGTCGGCTTTTTGACAATCCCCATGAAATAGAATAGACCAACAAGGTGCATTAGTTCAACATCGCTCGCATCTGTCCATCTTCGGTTCCAAGGACTAGCTTCCCAGGCTTCTCCTTTTGATTTTTTGTATTCATTAATGCGATTTGACATAAATTTGAACAGCTCATCATCCAGGATGCGAGAGAAGAAGTTAAATGATTGGGGCTGCTTTTCCGTAAATACTCTATCAATTTGATGCCAGGTCCTATGAGGTTTTTTAACGTTTTCCTTTGTGATAATATTTTCTGCTAATTCTCTCCCTATCGACCTTGTTTCATCTGGCTGAGTTCCAATTTTACTCGCAGAATCTTTAGAGTGCCGAGGGAAGCCCTCTTTTGTGTCTTCCAGAGCTTTACGATTGAAGGGATCTCCTTTTATGATTTGGCTTTCTTGAGGCAACCCAGATTTGTGTGCCGAGTAGTCAGATGAGCTTTCAAAACTTTTGACGGAAGCTCGCGGATTTTCCTTTTTCACCTCAGTCAGGTCTCGGTGGCTAAGGATGTTACATTAGACTCATCAAAAGAATTATAATATAATGTTACGAATTATTTGAGCTTATAGAAACAATTTTTCATGAAAAGTGATTACCAAGAAAAACCATTTGTAGTCGTTGATAGGATGGTAGAATTGCTGGGTTTCTCTTCTTCTAACTCCATGTGCTCGTTTTTTTCTTGGCACTGGTCCTTGCCAGTAGACCGGATTTCACTTGCATTCACTCTTCTAATTGGTTCCTTTGGAACTTTGATAGAATTCTTTGATTCCGATTTGATCTGATCCTGTGCCGAAGTTTTTTTGATTTTCTTGGAAGGCTGAAGCAGCGATTCTGGGTCAAACTCTTTAGGCAGCTCTTTAGGTATGTTTGATTTTTCAAAGATATCTGAATTCGAATAACTTGGTTTTCTTATCTCCGTCGTTTTCATCCCTATCAGAGAAAGTCAGAAATTGAGAACTTTATTAAGTGACCTGTATATTCAATGGATTTGGGAATATTTTTCATGGTTTACAAGTTGATCTTAAAGGATAAAATTCTGTGATTAATGGATATAAAAAGGTAGATAAAAAACTTTGACTCACGCAGATATTATAATAAACTAATACCAGTTGAAAATGATTTTGGTGTATATTTTACTAAGAGCTATATTTTTATAACTGCTATCTGAAAATATTACCAACATGATTCTAAAATGACTGCTTTTTTTTTGTTGATTAGATTTTATGTCCCGATCCGCACCTTAAAGCCTTTTTTTGGTTATCGAATGAAATGATCTGAGCTAATAATTATTAAAGTGAATCACAGCATGTTTAACTAACTCTCACCTCGCAACAAATAACGTCAGAGAAACATGTTCGAGTTCACGATGCTTTTTTCTACTTCTCATAGGTCTACACCTGGAACAAAAGAGCAACAATATATAGTGCTTGCTTGATTGGAATCAGTACTTATTTCAATATCATAAGACCATGAGTTAGCATTTAGTCAGAACTTTTCCCTCTCTGAATACCAAACTCCTAGTGAAGACAAGTAGCATCTCCAATACGATACGATGTCTATCTCCTCTCTCTTTCTCTCTCTATTACATTTGATTAATGTTGCTAATATAACTAAATTGTAGATATTAGATCAATCCGGTTGTATCCCTAACTTCTTAAGAATAGTTCGACTTCTTCTTTGTTTGTTTTTTTTTAACAATGTTCATAGTACGGCGACTCAGCTTCAAGATTGGAAGGTATAAGCTATCCAATTAACTTTGCAATAGCCTGAAAGAAGTTGATTTCATCGTTCTTAAACAATTTTTCTACTACGTGACGACAACTTCGCTCTTCGCTCTTGAGCCATAATCTTCAATTACCTCCGTCGCAAAATTTGTATGCAAGTCACACAAACATAAAGTAGATTATTCTATAACGCCTACTCGCCAAAATTCATCTGATAATTTTGGAGTTCTTGTTCCTCTTGCTCATTATTAATGCCCTCCAGACCACTCACTAAATTCCAAATCGCTTCTCATCAACGCCTTCGGAAATTTCGGCGCATTTTGCGCAAAAATTTCTTCATTGTTCAAGAGCATTGGACTTATACCTGTTCAAGCAATTTTAAGGAGCCCAGACTCCTTCACACAATTTCACATTGGTCAATCATCATCTAATACCATCAGAGAGACCTTTTTTCTCAGTTCTGAGCCTTTTAAGAACCGGAAGGATTTTTCGAACAGAATTTCAATTAGAACCATTCAAAATGATAAACGTTTCGAAGATATATTCAGATATTCGATTGGTCACTAGGTTAACTTTTTATATTAAATTCGGGGCAACCTAAAATTTTCACTGGAATTCAGAATATTAATTAGATCTTGGCCTCGAATGTGAATAAAAAAAGTTAAACAGGGAACTATCTATACAACTGTGAAGCAAGCAGGTATAAATGTCAACAAGCAAGTCCATCTTCTGCGGACCCTCTGTCTTCACAATCTGGAATCTGAGAAAATTAGCACCCAAATTCAAGAAGTAAACAGTTAATTTAAATTTTTTTCATTAGTTTAAAGCTGTTTTACACAATAAATTCTGTTTACCAATCGATGATTTATTGACGTTTGTTCAAGTTATTCGAAATCTATTCTATTAGTTAGATTATGTTTTATGAAAATCTTGGAACTATTTAAAGGGAATGCGAATTATTGTAATAATCGAAGAATTTTATTTAAAAAATTGCCATCTTGAGCGAGTCTAAGAAACAGATCTTCTTCCTTTTTCGAGGGTTCGTCTTCCGAGCGATGGTCCATCAGGAGTTTCATCGAGTCCTGGTGTGGGGTTCTCTGCATACCTTAACACGAGCCCAGGTTGAGTTAACAATATGCAGGGTTTCCTGGAATCACAAAGATCAAAGAATTCGTTAAAGGTAGATGATGACCAGCCAGCCTGTGTGAGAGGGAAGATTTTCATCAGTTGAAGAAGAGCCGCTTGAGACACCTTCAGAGTTTAATAGAATTTCGTTTCATTCATGAAACTCTCACTTTTATGAGAGAGTTATGTTGTGAACGGGAAACTCAGTGGGAAGCTACAACAAGTGCTCTTCTATTAGATGAAAATCTTATTCCTCCTTTTCAAGACGTCTTTTTTTTCTTCTCTTGGTAGCGGTTATCGAAAAAATTTTTATTAAAGCGACTAAACAACTCTTTAAGAGAGAGTGGGAAATATTGACGTGATTAGAAATCATATAGTCCCCCTCCATAATGACTTGTATGTGATGAGAATTTATTATTTGGGTGGTACCTCTCAGCAAATACATAGCGATATTTAATTAAAGCATGTATCCCAAAGAATTCTTTTCGATGGACAATAAATTGTAATTTTAAGCTTTACTTAGCTTGGCTTTTTTTTTTCTTTTTTGTAAATTAAAGAACCGATTGACTCTCGAGCCAATTAGTATTCACGTCAAATTAGAGATTTCTGCTTCCAAATACAAACTACTTTATTGAGCTCATATTGCAGGGGCATAGGAAGGTATGCGGATTGAAATTTTTTAAATGTTTTGAAAGAGCATCATTAGTTTTTTTTTTTTGAATAATATGGAATGAGTTCATTCAGAGTTCTCCAGTTATAATTTGCTGATCTATGTATTTCTCTATTAATATGTTGTGTTGATCCCACAGAAGTGCTGAATCGTTCTTTCATTGCTACTCTATTAGTATTGCAGGCTTTATGTAGGCTGGATTACTAAAATATCGAACCGGGTAACCTTTCCAAAATCTCAATCGCATATACCTTCCACTCTCTAACAGAATCATCAATTCTCAAGAAAGAGAGCACACGCCTATAATGAATTCTTGAGAATTTTTTGTTAAAGGCAGCAAACAAGAAAATCCAGGTTGTTGATCGATCCTAAGACTCTTTGATTTCGATTCTGCTCAAAGAACGCAAATTCCGAAAGCAACATTATTGCTGATAGCTCGATAATCCCTGGATCCGTTGTTCATTTAAAAGTTTAGCAGAAAAGCTTAATTAATCAAATGCTGCTTTGGGTATACAACATGCGTTCTATCATGATTAATTAAAACAGCAATTAACGCATGTAACTAAGCAATCTTCTGATGACCTTCAATTTAATTTCGATTCAAAACTCTTCTTCCTGTATTTTCCTTCTCAGTCTCATGGCTGACACTCCCAGCAAATAAAGTGTCAGCAGCACAACCGCAGAGTTCATACCCACCAGAAGTCCAAGAAGAAGGGGAACAATTAGAATTCAAAATTACGATTTTCTTCCCAGCTCCTCAGGAGGTCACCTATGCCGTTCGAAAACTTACGAGATGCCTCAAATCTCGCAGCCATTTATTTATTTCATAAAGTTTTGCTGTCGTTTTCAGTGTGCAGTTAATCTCTCACGAATTATTTGTCTGCTTCATTTTCTCGCTCTCTTTCATTATGACTTCCATATACTTCCTTCGGCTACTCTTTTTCTACTTTTTGTTAATATGCATACGATTCTTTAAGGCAACTTAAAATTTCAAACAATTCAAAACGGTTCATAGCAATTTTTGTTCCCGAGTAAGAGACCTACCAAAATTTAATTTCAGAAGAATTTGGTCATACAAAATGTCTTTAAAAGCACTCTGCGACTTCGTTGTCCATTTCGAATCGTTCAGAAATATCGATCTGTACCACCAAGGCTTGTACCACCTCAGAGTCACTATCTATCATGAGAAGAATGGACAAGTATGACCTCTATTTTTCGTTATTCTTGAGAATTAAATCCTTTTTCACAGAAAATCTTCGCGCAACCCTATAACGTTCAAGAAGGATACAAATACACCGAAGGAAGGAAAAAAACCTACATTCCGAACATCATCCCAGCTCACGTGCTGGACGGACTCTCAGCTTTTTGTACGCGAACCTTCCTCATCAGATTTTGCGACGAGGAGGTCGAACTGAACGACTTGTGTCACTTCAGAACTGAGTATGACGCTTATCCTGAATACAAAAATCAAGATTTCTACCTTGAGACTGAGTTGATGTACTCGGACCCAATTAATAATATCAGATCACCTGTGAGAAACTTTTATTGTGGCAGCATCTTAACGTTGTGATTAGAATCAGGCAGGAGGGAACGTTGAAACCAATTTCAAATGCGTGGCTACGTTTAAATCAAAGATTAGTAACGCGTATATGGGAGTACATGAGTATGTTCCGGTGCTTTTTGATGAACATTATTATTGTATTTCATTCGCTATGGTGCACTCAATGCTTGTGGGTAATAGAGATGATGGAGGAGGCAATCCTGATTGTTATTAATATTATAGATTTCAGATTCAGACTGGGACCTTCTGAAAAACCACAGCCTCAAAATAAGCAAGAAGAATCTAAATCTGATGGCGGTTGGAGGCCCACGGCGAAGTCATTTAAGGAATTCCTTTCTAACTCTACTGCAAAATGTAACCTCAGTCTTTTTCGCGACGGAGAGAATGATGATTAATTTTGCTGTTTTTAGTCAGAGCCGAAGAAATCGATGGATTCTACTCGTACTACATCAAAGCCCTTAAACGAGGCTATGATGCGCTTCAGAACCATTATAATTTTATTTTGCATAACTGCATCAATCAGCAAAACGAAATGGAGGTGCTGAGGATAATTGTAATCGACAACACCGCATATTTTGAGTTATAACACATTACTTAGAAATCGGCACCAGACGGGTTGAAGTACATTCCTGATGAGTCTCCTAAAAGCACACCTTTATCTAAAGAGGATACTATTAAAGAGAGTATTTATTTGAGGAAATTCATGTTTCACTTAAAGTCCTCATCTAGAGCGATTCAGCGAGATTTTTAGTGTGACTGATCCTGATTTGGTTTCCAATGCGATTCTTCAAGAGGTGAACAGTTTTTCAACATTAACTCACCAATTATGGAACTTGTACCTCGAAATTGCGATGGCTATTCCCAAAAACATTTGCCATGTGCTCCAAGAGGAATACCACAAAAAGATCGGAGAGAAATGGAACCAAGGCTTCTTCCACAAAGTGTACAAAATCAGCGATCTCGCTTCCACGTACGAGGCCCGGGTCGGCGAAAATCACGCAACAATGGCTGAAAACAAGAGAAAAACTCTTTATGAACCACCAAAAAAAGCCGAAAATAAAGAAAAAGTACTTATTATAATATTCTCTGTCTTGTCAGCCAACCTAATCCTTAATTTTCCATAGATCGTCGATCTTAAAATGTTCCCACCCAGCGAATACCATCCAATTATCTTTGAGGAAGTTTGTATCAGGGACTCTCACGAGAATGAGGTAATGACTATTTGAATCATCTTATGCTAATTCTCTTGTTTTGCAGGCCGACATGGAAAAAGTGCTTAAAGCTTTAGAGGACAATTACAGCAAGTCCAACTACAAGTAAAAATTTTTTTCCATGAACTTCTTACTCATCACCATCATCTAATTTGTTTGCGATTCAATAGAGGAATACATCTTATTGTGCTTTGCCACGGATTCCAAGGAAATTCGTTCGACATGAGACTAGTGAAGAACAACATCAGCATGCTTCACAAACAAACGTTGTTCCTCTGTGCCACTTCCAATGAGGATATGACGGATGGTGAGATTGAAGATATGGGAGTGAGACTTTCAGAGGAGGTGAGATCTTACATTAAAGAATGGTGTCCAGGACCAAACTTGGGGCGTCTGAGCTTCATCGGTCATTCTCTGGGAGGGCTGATTATTCGTGCAGCTTTACCTTACCTTGAAGAATACAAGGATAAAATGCATTTGTTCATGACGTTTTCTTCACCGCATCTTGGTTATTTGTACAACCCAAACAAAATAATCGATGCAGGCTTGTGGCTTTTGAAGAAATGGAAGAAAAGCACTTGTCTTGGGCAACTCTCTTTGACAGATAATAAAAATTACGAAGAAACTTTGATTTATAGACTGTCTGAATACAAAGTCAATTTCTGCTATGGATGATTCTAATTCAATGATATATTAAATTTAGGGTCTGGAATGGTTCAAAAATGTCGCGCTGGTAAGCTCTTATCAAGACAAATATGCGCCCTTTGAGTCCGCAAGAATTCAATTTAACAAGCAAACATTAGAAAATCCAATGTAAATAATATCGCGTTTTTCCACCTAATATTGCTGTTTAGGAGTGGACCTATCTATGCAAAAATGGCACAAAATATTCTCTCGAGAATTCAGGCTCCTTGTCTGTACAGAATCGACGTAAATTACAAACTACCAAGCAAGTAAAATTCTCTTTCGCTCTGAATTGCTGGAATTTTAATTCATTTCTTAAAAAGGACGATAGATACGATGATTGGAAGAGCAGCACATATCCAGTTCCTTGAAAACCAGGCAGTACAAAGAATGCTGGTGTATAGATTTGCAAACTTCTTCTCTTAAATGAGAGATTTGAGTATAATTCTCTCTACTTTTTGTGTCTTTTAAGTGTATTATTTAGTGAACCTTTCAAGGAACAGAGGTTTTGATACTCTTCAACTCCTCCGGAAATGGTAGGAAGGTTCTACAATGCATGACGTTTAACTTTTTTGAATTATCAAAGTATTTTCTCTACAGCATGTATTTGCCAATGCAATTGTGATTTATTTACTTTCGTCTGAATGAGAGTCAACGCAAGAATAGATAAGATTTTCAATAATGAAAGAAGAAAGATTATGATATATGTCTCTGAAAAAATATTGGTGTGTTATTTTTAAGAAGAAGAAAAACAAATGCATGTTTCAAGAGCCAAAGCGAGAATTATATAAGTCTCTCGCAATTGAATACAGTTTCTTTAGAAAAAGCAGTTACGCTAAAGGTTTTCATGTTGTGCTTATTTAACGTGAGTTGGGATTGACTTAAACAGAGAATAGATAAAAAAAAAACAGACGCAAGAAACTTCTTACAATCATATTGTCACTGGTTGTGCATTCATCAGAGATTTAAATTCTACATACACTTAGCAATGAAGCTCAATTGAGGGTAGGAACAAATTCCTTCTTAATTTAAATTATATCAATAATCGGAAATTTAATGTCCTCTCAGAGATAGTAGAACTTGATATCAAGAGATTTTGTAAATATAATACACTATCTCGTGTATGACTGCCAAATATGGCAAGATGATCATGTTCATCTTTGGTTATTGGATGATATCTACAAAAGAGTTGAATTTTCTGTGTCATTTGGCACTAAACATGGCTCTAAACTCACTAGTTCGAAATTAAGTCACATAGAGGAAGACAGTTATACCTTAATGATTTATCAATTCCAATGATTTAGTACATTATACCCTACCTTTGTTTGCTGCGACGGATTGAAGTGACTTTCAAGTTTACGGCAAATCAAATAGAATACCCACCTCTCCAAAATATGTAAATTCAAAAAACTTTTTTCTAATTTAGAGTTTATTTGCATGGAAGAGGTTCGTCGGAACATTTTGAAGAAAGACAAACCCTGTTATTCATGTTTTCACTTAGCCTTATCATCTTCTCTCGGCTTTCCCTCTTAAAAGTCAACTAAACTACTAATCCATAAAGCGAGAATAGCTGCCTCACTATTTGCATGCAAATTTTCAGCAATAGCATGCTCTCGGAGGTCTTCTTTTCCAAACATTTTTAATGTGTATAAACCCACATAATTAAACGCTAATAATTCTCACAGCAGACGTAATTGTTCCCAGTTAGTTAAATTATCTCACAAACCGACTCAAAATTAACGAAGTAAAATATTCAGTACTTTTCAGTGCTTCGAATTAAATGTTTCAGTCGTCTAAGGAAGACTGGATATAATTAAAAATATCTGGAGTTAAGCACTTAAAAGTTTTCCAAGAAATAGTGCTGCATTCTCAGAATCGAATTTATAAAAGCACACGGCAATGAGAGAACCCGCGAACTTTGGAAGAAGCCAATTATTTAAGTATGGCTTAATTGCTTCCAACCTATTCTTTGAAGTGATGATCTACCTTTTTACTGATATTTTTTCAACAAAATTGATCCTCACTTTTCTGGGTATGGGAATCATTATGATGTTTGGAATCTTTTTAAACACCCCCACCAGAGACGTATCCGCACGTGTGAGTGGTATTGCTATCGTCCTCACTTTACCAATTACTGCGGCTGTAGATCCTGCGAGTCGGCACATCGCGGAAACCTTCAATAGCATCGGTATTTTTGCAGCATACGTGCTTGCGGACCTCGAGTCCATCGATCTCGTTAACATAATCGTCAATTTGTCGGCTTGGATAGTCTATTGGGTTTACAATCAAGAGCTAATTTGCAGGGGAGATAAGTTAGATAATGGGTCAAACTGTGTTGGAATGAAATATGTTGTGACGCAATTTGTGGCAAATGCGCTGATGGCTATCAATACGTATGGTTACATTAAGCATAAAGAAACCGTGCTGAAAAAGGCTAGAGAAATGCAGAGCTTAGTGGAGTCGAATCTCCGGACGCAGGAGAAACTCAATATCGAGCTCAGAAAAACGATGGAGATGAATGATAATTTCCTGATGGCTTTCTCGCATGAGCTTAAAAATCCATTGAACGCTTTACTTGGCAGCATTGAGTTAGCACAAGACGAACCAACATCAGAGGAGGTCAAAACACTGCTGACCAACGCTGATATGAGTGGACGGATGCTACTAAATTTGCTTACCAACATACTCGATTCGGGAAAAATCCAACTCAATAAACTTGATACGAATATAGTGCCTGGTAATTTCATAGAGTACGTTGAGAATCTATGGAATACGATCTCTATTCTCATAAAAGCTAAAGGGCTGAAAGGATCGCTCACAATAAGCCAGGACTTTCCCTCTCGAGTGGTCTTTGATCCGCATAGGCTGTCTCAGATTCTTCTCAATTTGGTAAGCAATTCACTCAAATTCACGGAGAAAGGGTATCTTAAAATACACTTAAGTTTTGAGTACGGAACTGACCTTCCATTATCAAAATTTGAGCCCAGATACCTCCCGACGTCTGCGCGGACAGACTATGAAGAAATGAGTTTTGCGATCAAGCATAATCCCAGAGTGGTTCAATTCCGGTCAAATCCACTCAACCAAAAACTGATATTTGTGGCAAATGATGCTCAAAGTCGCGACAATGAAATTTTTCAACTTGATTTTCAAAGAAAGCGCTTTCCTAATGGATACTTTGAGCCTCAACGTCAATCGAGAGAAGGATATATTCGAATCGAAATCGTTGACACTGGCTGTGGGATGAGTAACCAGCAGATGGCGAATCTCTTCCAGAGATTTTCCCAAGTGAACGATAATGCGACCAAACGGCAGATTGGGACTGGACTAGGTCTCTGGATATCGAAAGAACTCTGTAAGCTCATGAAAGGCGACATCAAAGTGTATAGCCGAGAGAGCCTAGGTACATCATTTGTTGTAATGGTAAAATCTGAAGCCTTACCGGATAATCGAGACGAGCAGCGTGTGGCCCACACGATCCCGCCTATGCAGATTCGAAAGAGTAAATGTAGTACTGTGGATAATCTCGATACTATAATGGACACTGAACTCCCAGAACGATTAGGAAGCCGCTCCAACAACGATCTCGACCATATGACCTTGAAACCGACGAGCAAAGCTCTTGTTGCAGAAGATCTCGTGTACAATCAAGAGATATATAAGCGCATGATGCTGAAAGAGAAAGTAGCTGCAGTAATCACGAATAACGGCGCTGAAGCAGTTAATATGTTTAAGCAGTCGCCATCTTCTTTCCAGTTTTTGCTTTTTGATTTGAATATGCCTGAACTTGATGGAATCTCAGCCAGTAAGCTAATTCGGGAGTATGAAAAAAGCAATAATCTAAAAAAGAATCATATCATCATAGTGACAGGTCATTGTACTCAAGAAACGAGGAAGTTGTGTTTGGATAGTGGAGGGCCAGTTCAAGCGACGGAAGTACTTCTAAAACCACTCACACAATCAGATTTTGCCAGAATATGCCAAGTGACAATGGTGGGAAGTGAATAATTGGTTCCTTTAATAGCAGCTTTTTTGCTCTTTCTATCTTCTTCTCATAACATTAATAACAATCGAAGTCGTTTTTTTGTTTTTTTTTTTGAATTCTTCATCTCTTCTTGTCTACACTCGCAGAAAACAATAGCTCAAGGTAAAAGAAGTTGACTTCTTGTATTATTCATAATTTTTTTTATGCATATGATGAACACAGTAAGATAATTTCTTTAATCATAGTCCAAGAGTTTCATCTTAACAGTAATTATTGCGACTTTAGAAGCCAGGTAGTCGTAGTTGACCTCAAACAAGAATAGCAATTTTGAAATTCTTTATCAGGGTCATTTACTCGCATTCGAAAAATTGTGCACGCTGTGAGAAAATTTTTCCAACTAGCAGATTCCAACAATAGACAAATAAATGTTTTTTTGCAATCGAAATTTGAACCTATGCCAACGTAGGGTAAGTAATACTCCGATAGCACGCTTTGATAATATGATTTTTATATTATCAGCACATCATCTATTGCTTCAAGATTTTACTCGTATGATATCATATTTCTCGACATTATTTCTAATGAAAAAGCTTCACTCAGACAGCCTGCACAGTAGGATTTAGTTTAAGTGAGGGTATGAGCCTTAATGCTATCGACTAGAAGAGAATTAAACTGTTGTAGTTTATTTAAATTTTCTTATTCAGGATGCGGATCTCTGAAACACTACTCATAGGAAATTCTCTCGCGTGCCAGAAGGAAAATTCCAAGTTCTTCAATCCCACCGGTAACTCTCCACCTCCTAACCGTTACCTTAAGCTGAGTAGGAATCTCGCTGCTCGCGATTAATGGCTTCTCGGTCTTGTTTTTCGCAGTCTTCTCCTTGAAGTGGATAATTAACAGAAACTTCTTCCCAATCAGAGAACGTTCCAAGTGGCTGACTCTCATCACAACCCTAGGATTCTTTTCAGTTGCAATCGCCTACCCTATTGCTTACTTTGTGATACTATTCGAGGATCCTGGCGTCGGAGGCGCTCCAGATGATTCACTCTTTAAGATTTCATTTATCCTTGCAGCTGCACGGACAATCATATTCATACCTTATTTTTGCAGGTATTCATTCGCATACTCTCTTCAGAAAAGCCTGAATTCTACCAAGGTTATTGAGGGTGTATTTAGTATTCCAAACAAGCTATGAAGGCAAATTTTTCTTAACTCTCATGCGAGGCGAATGGTTTTGGATGCTGGTAAATTACGCATGCTCAATTAACGTCCTAACGCATTCCTAAGGCTCTTGCGCTTCTGCTTTGTGCAATTGATTTGCCGATATATTTCGGGCATCCGTTCCTAAATAGCATAAATGTCTTTTCGTTCTATTATACAAACGCAACTGGGAACGAGAATTACTTCTGGGTTATTTACCATTTTGTGGAGGGCGCAATACTTCTAATTTTCCTTTATTTGCTCAGGTAAGATCTTTTATCAAACATTTGTCTAACTCCTGGTAACAGAGACATTCCAGAGGAATACAAAATCACCAGTGAGCTCACCTTTGTGTTCTTCTGCAATATCATTGGGGTCTTTTGCAAAATTTCTATGGATTTAATGATGGCGAATCAAGACAAAATATCAAATTATTGCAGCATCACAATCCCTTGCTTGCTTCTTGTAACCATGCTTGCCTACTTGGGGATGTTTTTCGCTATTGTAGCCCGACCAGCGTTAAGTCCTACTCCTGACCATTTACGCATGGCTCCGCTCCTCGTTTTACAAGGAGACCTCAGTTTTGTCCTCAAAGATGAAGTTTGTTTTTCTCCCTTTTACAAATTCGCAGAGTACAGGGAAAAGCAAGAGTCTGCCATCCAATTCACAGGGTCAAATATCTCAGCTCTGAAAAAGCAAATTGTCTTTCGTAAGTTACTCTTTAGCTTGATAGCTTTAATGAATCCCTTTTGATTTTTTCATTTTATAGCCCAAACTCTATTGCATTTTGTGATGCAAGTGGAGTTAATAAACAGGGACGTTGAAGAGAGACCAAATGAACCACAGCCTATCAGAGAGCTCGTTGAAGAGATGGTAATTAAGGAACAGCGGCCTGTGTTTCCGCAAATAATTCGACAGCAACTGGTGAATATGTACGAGGAAGGCGAGCTCAGGAGATGGGATATAAGCGAATTGGATTCCGCATATTCATATGCCTATAACACATTGAATTCGCTCTATTTGACGGAATACAAGTTTACGAGTTCGTTTAATTGCTTGAAACGAAAGTTGGAAAGATACGAAGAAATTTACCGAAGATTGAATCTGTTTAAAATGATGTAATAAGAAATGGGGGTTCATTTTTTTTTTGAGTTCGATATTTATATACACCGATTTAATTCTCATTTGTAATGGTTCAGGCTAATTTCAAAGATGGTGTTAAATGAGACCCCATATTCTTATTATTTAATGGATTCTCGTTTTGCAATTGTGCGAAAAAGCTAACTTATCAAATATATTCTCGTGAATTTGCCGGGATTCAAGCATATTCGAGTATACGTCTAGAAAGGAATCTGTATTCGAAACATACTCAAGTGGATGTCTTATTAAGCTGAAATTTCTGTTGATCATCATTTTTGAGACGTAATCTTAAAGAGAAGAGCGATTCATGAGCACCTTGCTGTTATTAATCTATTCAGTAAAAAAGTTAGCTCTCTTACTAATTTGAAAATACAGATCTTTATCAACTTTTTTGAACAAATAATGTTTCGCTTTTAGCTTAATTTTCATTTCGAAGGGATGTTTGCTCCTCATATTTGCTAGACAAAATTTGGATCAATCTTCATAAGGGTCTTCTGACTCACCAAAATAATTTCCAATGGGTAGCTTTAGACAAAAATCGAATGATTTTGGTCTATCAATAGAATATATCAATTAATTTACTCACTAACAATGAACAATCGCGATCAAATATGATTTCGAAAAGAATCATTAGGCTGTGTGAAACAGAAAAATGAAGGCGTAACTAACTAATCTTCTAGAATTACCAATGGCATCATATACAAACCGTTTATTACCAATACAAATTCCTGTATATTGTTTGCTGCTTTTTTTGAACTTGATGTTCAGATTCTATTTTCTTCAAGGACGTTGTCGAGAAACAAAGTTGAAAATATTTGGGAAGTAGCAAAATACTCAGCATTTTCATTGGTAGATTCTTGCCAAACCAGAACGCCATCAAGTAGAATGCTTCTGAGTCATTACAAATTTTTACGGCTAATTCTTCTGTCAGACAAAAGAAATTTTTAAATTTTACCATATTCAATCGAATTCGACATTGAGGTTTTTCTCATTCTTGGTCTTTTTTATGAAGATGATGCAGGAATCGTTCAGCTAAACTTTCGTTGAATTAATTTTTTTCAGAATTTTTAGCGATACAGAAATTGTGAGCATATACATATATATTGCCATTACAATTGCAAGTTTCAATTTTCAAAGCTCCAAAACTAAAAACAGTTCTAACTTCTTATCAAGTCTTCTCCGGATTCAAAACGCGCTGATTGATATTATTATCTCAATTACTTTTCGCTGCTGCTCTTCTAAGATAATCCTTAAATTCTCTCTCTCTTCTTTTAGTTAAACAGAGTACAAAGGCATTCGAATTCACGAAGACTACCTAAACATATCTATTTGCTCTTCATTTACCAGAAAAAAGCTTCTTAATTCTTTCCGAGAAAAAAGAAAAAGGAATTTATTCCGCAATAGTCATCCGATACTTCAAATATGCTTAACTACCTTTACACATGCAGAGTCAATAGATCTAATTCGATTTTCTTCTCACTCTATCGGATCTTTAATATATTTTGAACAGGATTACTGCCCTTAATAGCTCTCCTTATTAAAATAGATCTCCTTCTTTTAACGACCAAAAAATCAATCTCACTGTCAATCAATTCTGAAATAATCTCTCAAATCGTAAAATTTTAGAAGTTTTAGGATTTTTCGATTCAAAGCACTTTTATTTTTGTAATTTTAAAGGAGCTAATGCCCACAGTTTTCGTTTTCTAAAGCACCTTTAAACAAGTAGAAAAATAGGAACGTACACAAGCTGAGGGTTGCATTTGATAGCTGCTCTTGGTGGCCATGTTTGTATTTGTCAGTTTTTCTCAGAGATAGTGAAGTGTTTTAAGTGAAATTGGTCTATTAGAACAAACGGTGAGGTAAGCTTTTCTCTGATCGTTATCTTTTATTCCAGTTGACTGATTTGTTGATTTTACACCAATTACCTTCAGTTTTTTTTTGAATTAATGTATCATTGACTTGTTTTGGGTGAAAATCACGCAAGGTTTGGTTAGATAAACGTTAGAGGCTAGTAAATTTGCTTCAACCAACACAAAAAGCACCAGAATAACTTAATAAAGATTTATTACGTCCCGAATTTGAGAGCTAATAGGGAGCTACAGTTTACTTAACTTAGGTCCTCATGTAGCGGTACATATTTGATCCATTGTGAGAAAGTTGTCTTTAATTTTTTGACAGTGTTTCGCTCAAAATCGAGCACGAACTCAAATACGAGATTATTTTTCATTACTAGCATCACCTCTCGATAAGACTTGCGCCTCACTTCATAAATGAACCTTTCGATTCTAATTGCTACACTAATCCTTTCCATTATGATAAGGAGAAGCATCTCCCTCGAATGTAGAAGCTGATTTAACTTTATATAGCACTAAGTCTTTTGAGTATTGGACTATTCCAATGGAAATATCACTTTATCGGTTATCTTCACTCAATGTTGTTCTTTGACTAACTACCAATCGCCATTATTACAGATCTTTATTGCTCCTCTTGGCAGAGTCCCTCTTCCTCTATGTTTTGAGTTCGGGATTTTCGCTTTGAGTGGTTGAGTTCAGAGTTCTTGTCTCATTAACCATTGAAACCTGATTAATTTCATTTCTTAAATGCTTATTTAGAGCCAAGCTTGATGATAAGCTGACTAACATCAGCGATTCTGAGCTACCATCCTCACAGTCACCTCAGCCCTCTCTACGGGGAGCAATAACTTAGTAGTGGCAAAAAGTGTGAACAGACAGAAGCAAACAATGTGCTAAAAACATCTAATGGCATCTTTAAACTCTCAGTATTCAAATAGAGTCTTAAATGTCCCTAATGCGCTGCATTTCTTTCTTCTTCAGCCAATGCAGACTTTCATCGCCTCTTATCAAAGTAAAGAACGCTGAAGAAAGCAAACTCTCATAGAATGGACCTCTCTCTATTCTTTTTTCAGGCTAACCACGAAATATAAGTTTCTTAGACGAGTCTATCTCTCATCTGACTATTTAAACGTAGTTTGGTCATTAAGAGTAATAAAAAGAGCACCAGACTCTGTCGGAGGTACTCATGGAACTTATTAGTTCTTAAATTAATTTTTTAAATCAAAACACTCATTTCATTGAACTGGAAAAATTTTGGAATGAGAACTACTCATAGTTTGACCTTTGATCTAATCATTGTCTGAAAAGAAATAAAGACTGAAAGGCTGTATATGACGACAATAACAACATCAAAACATTAAATTTTAAAGAAATGGTTCACTACCGACGAATTTGAAGACTAATTTCCAGAATCTCTTCAAATGTGCCTAGTTGCTTAGTAGAGGTAGTGCCCAGCTTGCCGCTAGTTATTTCATTCAACCTCCTGCACAATTCGCGAAATTTGCTGAGGAACGCTTTTTTAAAAAAAATTTCGAGTCCCTGGATTAAATCTTAGAGTTCGTGAATAAAAACGCTATCTTTAGTGTCATTTCAAAATAATTAGAACAAGAAATGAATTTGCAATTCTTACCATCTGCCTCCAATATGCCATTCAATAAGCCACTACATCGGAAGATTTGAGGCAGGTTAGGGAAACAAAACTAATTTTGTTACTCTTAAATTTCAGTAAAGAAAGCTTAGAAAAACATATTTATACAACCCCTTAACTGAGGTTGCTCCGAGTTCATTTGAGATGAGGCGTCAATATAATTTTTAAAATCGATGATAATAAACACAAAATCAAATGATTGAGCATCCTTACCTAAACATGAACAATAGAGGAGGAGTTAGCATGTCAGATAGCCTACTTTGTAACCCTATTTGCCTTATTTTGACAATAAACTCCAAATTTTTCTACATTTGTTGCAAATTCCAGTGTCACCTCTATTTCTCTCAGCAAACCACGTGAAGATTTCGTAGTCGGAGCTTGTTTATTCACGAACATGAACACTCTCACTTTTTTATTTCTGATAAGTACCCACTTTACCTTGAACTTTGCATATTTAAAATTGGGTGTTTCTAAATGATCCAAAAGAAGAAAATTAACCAAAGAAAAAATTCCTTAAGATCAGTATTTTGCGGCCAGTTAAAAATTCGTGGTATTTAAGAATTGATTCTATTCGCTCTTAGCCAAGAATTCGAAGTTTACTAATCCCTTAGTGCCTTGATATTTAATAATTTGTAGCATTTCTCTAATCATCAAGTTGTAAATTTCCAAGTTATGCAGAGCAAGTCATCCCTAATCCGTAAGTCCATTAAGAAGCAGGAAAAAGTCGAACCCAAAATAACTGTATGAAACAACTCCCAATTCTCACATTAAATTGTTTTTTCGCTTTAGAAGCTAGAAGAGATACATAAGAAAAAGAAAAGCTCGTATAAACAGCCCATAATCACTATTGATAGCGGTGAAAACTCTCCTTTCATGCTTATCGAATCAGAAGGAGTCTCAACCATCGCAGAAGAGTCCTGCCATTTCAATCCAGGGTTCACGGCTCAAGATTTTGCTGAAATCCCTGAAATACCTGTTTACCAATGCGGAGTCGAAGAGTTTAAAGAACCCGTCCTGCTCCTTCAAAAACTTCGAAAGCTTGGCTACGATAAAATTGGCTGTGTTAAATTGATTCCACCAAAGAGCTTCAACCCGCCATTTTGCTTTAATGCAAACGGGAAAGCGGTTACAACAAGAAAGCAAGTTCTTCAGGATTTAACCAAAGGAAAGGTAACGCCAAACTCGCTCTAACTAACTGGCTCATGCAATAACGGCATCTTTTTTTTTTAGTTTTTTGATCAGAATTATGACGCATATACGTATGAAGAATTCAAGCAGTTTGCAGACAACTTTGCAATGAACTATAAACCAAAAACGTCGCCTGAATGCGAAAATGAGTATCGAAACAACGAATACGAATTCTGGAGTATTGTAGATAATCCAGGAGGTAAAGATGATTATTCTTTGATCTCGGTTTGCTTCTATTTTTATAGGCGTTCTTTTTTTTTGGATTTATTCTTTTTAATTCGATGAGTTAATTATTTTAATTCTTGGGATTGGACTGGCAATTAATTGACTCGTTTTCAGAATTCAAAGAAGAAGTTGAGGTTGAATATGCGGCTGATTTATCATCGAATAAATTCGGTAGTGCCTTCCCACAACCTCCCAGACACGGAAAAGACGCAGATTTTGAAGAAGAATCTAAAGAAAATATCGAGCACAAATTTAATCTGAATCTGATCAACGGTGCGAAGGATTCTCTCTTCCAAATGATTAAGCTCAAAAAGGATTCCATCAGCGGGATTACCTCTCCTTGGGTGTATATGGGCATGCTTTTTGCATCATTTTGTTGGCATGTGGAGGATAATTACATGTACAGTATCAATTATATGCACAGAGGCGCGCCAAAAACCTGGTAGAGAGATATATTACGCGCAAATTTAGTATTGACTTGCTTTGGATAGGTACATTGTTCCTGGTGAGTACAAAGAAAAATTTGATTTTGCAATCAAACTGAAGTATGGTGACTTATTCGCAAGAGACCCATACTTGCTATACAGTATTTGCCTTATGATGAATCCTTTGGAGTTAAAGAAAGCAAACGTAACTGTTGACTCTCATGGATAGCATCTGAACAGTTTTTTCCGCTAGATTCCATGCTATCGCACGGAGCAGCAGCCAGGCGAATATATTATTACCTTCCCAAAGGTGTATCATGCTGGATTCTCTCATGGATTTAACGTGGCAGAGGCCGTTAACCTCGCGACTGTTGATTGGTTTGAATATAACAAAGTGGCGCTGAAGGATTACGCGCTGGATGAATTTTCCAAAAAAGCGACTTTCACGCACGAATGGCTTATCCTACAGAATATGAGGAAAATTGATGAGCTCAATTTCACGCCAGAAGCACGAGCAGCAGTAAGCAACTATTTCAGTTTCTGGGGTCTGAGTTAGTATATTAGATTTTAAAAGAATTTTTAGAAATAAAAGCAAAGGAGCTCTCTGTACGCGAAACTGTCAAAAAAGTCTATCGGAAAGTTTTGATTGAGCCATTTGTTGATAAAGAATCAAGATATGATGCTCATGTCTGCTCTCAGTGCGACAATTACACTTATTTATCGTATATTTTCTGCAAAGTCTGCAGTAAAAAAGCCTGCACGTGTCATGTTTCCGCGTGTGGGTGTCTGAATCCGAAAATCGTGCTATACGTTCGATTTACAGATGAGGTGAGTTTTTTGCTTATCTGTTTTGCAATTTCTCATGGTTTTTAATGTACAAAGGAGTTGGAACTCTTCGAGGAGGAGCTTCGGAAAATCGAATAGAGTTTGAGCAGGTGACGTGGTGTAATTACAATTTTGCTCGCTTTCATACTTCCTGAATTTTGTTATATACAACATTTACCAATAAGAATTGCTTAGATTAAGACTTTATTCTATTATCTTGTACAGGTCTACAGAATCAAGGTCTTTTATCTAGACATCCAATTATTTGAATGTGTTTTCTGGCTATCATCTTCGAACAAAGTAGTAAGGTAGGAGCTTGGTTTTCTTGGGATTTTATAACACTTTGATCGATAATCATTAGACCAAGCTTTTTTCAATTCGGGTGACAAATTCTGACAACACTTGTACATCTATCAGAGTAGTAGAGAGAGGTGAGGTTCAAAGAGATAATTTGAAGGAAATTTGTGTTTTTATTGCAATAAATTATTGTATAGCTCAGTTGAGCCACAAAAGAAGCGGTAAATTCAAATTAGTGTGGGCTGTGAAGTCAAAAGTCCGCACTTAAACTCATAAATATTCCTTAGTACTTTCAGGCACGATTCTAAGAAAAGCAGTAGAAAGTTTGGAGACTCGAATACAATCGAAAATACTCGAAACTTTACTATGCCTTTAAGGAATCGATGCTTGCCAGGTTTTGGGGCTAAAAGCTGGATACTTTCAATTCCTTCGGATTGTTATGAATTCCATGGCCGGCTTGATCAAATTTAGATTCTGAAAGCCCTTGCCTTATCCATCATCCAATGCTCAGGTCTTTGATAGAGCGACTTTGAAATAAACAAACTCTAGAAGTTTCTGCATCATATTTACACACGACTTCATTCAACCCTAGATTTATCCTTGATGACCATCAAAACATTTTGTTTATGTCATTTGTGCAAAATTGCCTATTCTGCGATCTTAGAATTTTGAATTTAATTATTCCTGGAATCTTGGATTCCAAATACAAAATGATTTAGGACTACTAAAGACGAGTCCCACCAGCTTCTTGATTCATCAAGAAATTAGACAAATAGCATCATCTCCTCCTTGATGCAATCACATCAACGCATCATAGAGCGCAAATCTTTGTATGCTTTTTCTCATAATAGTATTAGCATCCAAATTCTCCGCGAAAATTAAAATTTGAGTTTTCACTCCAAAATTTATCAAATCACCGACAAGCTCATTAGCATGATTTCCGAGATCAAAAAGTCAACTATTGCCAGCTACGAAGAAATTTTCACGAACGCTTTTCAAGTTTTCTCCGAATCAAAGATCATCGATGAAGAATTCCACAAAAAATTCAACAATTTGCTTGACGTGGCTTATTCTGCCATTGACAACAACCTCCGTAACGAAGCCCAAAAAGCAATCGACAATGTTCAACAGAACACTAACCCCAAGTCTCATTTGGTCTCTCTGTTTCAGGTTCTTTACTTAATAGATCCAAACGATACTGTGACTTTTGAGAAATATTTCTCATATATCGTCGGGTACATCCGCCGCTTTGGTAACTTTACAGAAATCACTGCCCAAGAGCATCTCCAGATCCTTGCATGCAGTGCATGCTGCGTGATAACCAAAGAAACCTCCCACAAATCACGTTCTAAACTCGCATTTTGTTTCGATGAGTTAATCAAAATCGAATCTGGAGATGCAGAGGCAGTCCGAGCAGCAGTTGCTTCATTCATTTTGAAGAATTTAGCAAGCCTTCAGTCATTTAAGCTTACAGGAGCTTTGATGTTGCTGCAGTGCTTGGTGAATCAAATTGATAGTCCAGACTTCAATTCCGAGGTCTCGCAGAAAATCCTATTGATTGGAAACAATTGTGTCTCGACGATTACTACCAATAGCAATTCGAGCCCTTCTGCCTTACTGGAAATGGTGAATATCCTCAGCATAGTCATGACTCTGTGCTATAAATTGGTTGCGAAGTACGCTGTATCTGAAGAAGATGTAAATTCCAACCCGTTGATCTGTGAAGGGTATCTCGTATTGTTTGATAAAGTCCTTCTGCTCGACTTTTATAATACCGGATGCTCTTTAGTGTGCTTTCACAGTGACTGTGAGGTCAGTGGGCCTGTTAATGCTATCAAGCATAACGTTGTACGTGGCATTTCGAAGATTGCTCCCTATAATTTTAAAAAGCAGAGAAGACAAGTGATGGTTCAGAGCGCCGATTGTATTTCTCCTCAGAAGAAAAAAATGGTTTCGTTCTATGGGAACGTGGTCAGATTTCTGCTGAAGGAGACTTATAATGCGTTGAACATTGCTATTGAGGGAGGAGTATCATTGAATGATAACGTACTCTTTTGTCATCTTCATTGTGCTAAATTATAGAAAATCATTCTAGTCGCATCCTGGAAACAAGGTCTTGGAAGTAGTAGTAGCTTTCTTAGCTGAAATGGCATACGATTTGGACTATTTCCATATATTTAACGAAAATAAAGAAGGGTAATACCCACTGAATTTCTTTGCTGACGCCGATTGTTATTCCAGAGTGATCGTGAATGTGATTTTAATGATATTGGTCAACACGAAGAGCGACTACGAGCATTTCTTTGAGAATCCAGCCGAACATGTCCAATTTGATACAGTGCTGGTGGAAAGCAAGGTAGCGCCGCCTATGAAACGATGTTTCCTCATAAGAAAATCTTGATAGGAAGCGGAAACGCTGAAATGCGCAGCGGCGAATTTACTCTACAACTACTGCGAGAGAATAGACGGGGCTTTGTCATTTGCAGGCCGATTTTTAATAGAAACGCTCTTCTACTCAGTCGAAAACAAAGCATTCGAATATAAGATCTTGCCCAACTATAAATCATGCACTTTCATCAGCAAAGTCGATGCAGCTAATCGAATTGAGACCGCTTTACTTGGCATAACAGTCATTATCATGCATATCAAAGAGCGAAGAGATTTATTGTCAGATAGTCACTTTGAATTCCAACTTTGACCTCAAATTCTTTTCTAGGGCCTTATTTGGATCATTTATCACCGAGCATCTGAATACACTCATAAGTCTAGAAAAGAAAAGTACTTCTTCCCTTTCTCTCTCTCGCTCTTAATGGAATCCAATTATAGCAATGATAAAACAAAGGGTTTGCCTTGCGATGAAATACTATTCATTCTTTCTCTATACAACGGCTCAAAGAAATCAAGCAGAATTTAGAGCAGTCCTTGAGTTCTTTTTCAAATGCCTTTTAATGGGTCAGAACGAAGGAGCCTCTATACAGGTAGAATTAGTAGATTTACATGTCGAACTAACCGGAACTTTCAATGAAAAGGCATTAAGCGCTTTGAGTCTAATCACGCGCAAAAACGACGGACTTTATGCTCGAGTGGACCAAGTGGTGTACGATATAATTCCATATGTAATGGACATTCTCTCATCCTCCACAAACCTCGAGTATTTTGAATTCGTCGCCGAGTTCATCGAGTAACAATTTCAACGTCTTTTCTTGTCTCATCTCAATAAAAGGACCTATGCGACCAATTTCGACAACAAATCTGAATTATTGATCAAGCAACTAGTAGATCGAATCTTCTCGGTAGGACTGATTCCTTACATTACTGGTTATAAACTGATTTAGGAATATACGAATACAAAAACATTCAACTTGACCATTACCAAATGCTTTCAAATAATTCAAAGTGTGCTGTCAAACAAAATGATTGTTGATGAATTCTTTGTAAACAATATCAGATTTTTTTCAGTTATTCATGATACACGAGCAGATAAGCTTTGAAGCTCATTTAGAGAAACTCTTCCAGTTTTTAGACTTGACAAGAGTGGATCAATTTGACGAGTATCTCATTAAAATTGTGAATGCAACCCTCAAGTCATTAACCGCGGATACTGACGCGGGCTCGTCTATTTATGTGATCATTCAGAAATACTTCGAAAAGATACTGATAAACAACAACAACTCCATCAGTGTCTTTTTTACCATGTTTCATTACTTCTGTCAATACGGAAAGAGATATATCGCGCGCAAAAACAAGCAACTGCTGGAAGATGTAGCTTGCTCTTATTTGCTTTATTTGTTTAACACCTATACATAGATGCTGAAAATCATATTCAAAGCATTGGAATCGATTAATTCTCAAAACCTTGTACCAAAATTCATCGAATACAATCAATGTTGCCTTCTACTCGAGATGATAATTCAAGTATTTTGCTCGTTTCGATAGGGTTAATATGAAATTCTAACTTACAAAGTGTTTTTCCATTGCCAATAATGTTATCGAAGACTACGTCAATGACCTTCTCATAGGGCTCGCCAATGCACAAAACGCATTATTTACCTCCGGAACGAAGTTCCTGTGTGCTAGGTCTGATCTTTTTTCGATTTCATTGAAATTAAACATACAAACAGATTTTTCCAGGTATACTACTGTCTGATGGCATACTATCCTACCGACACTATTCGGGATCTACAAGCTAGAAATTGGCTGGGACCCCTCTTTGATGAGGCCATGAAAATATACCTCGATTACTTCAAAACAGACCAACTTGCAAGAAAGGTATATATATATAGATACTGTAAAAGTTAAAATCTCATTCATCGTTGACTAGATTCTCGTAGAAGCTATCTGCGGGCTTCTATATAGCGTTTCTCAAGCGAATTTGAACGAAAATGGTGTTCAAAAACTTTTCATGGTGCTTTTTGACCTCCTGAAGAAGGATATGAAACACATTGAAGAACGCAAGTATCTCAAATCTAAAATTCAGATTGAAGAAGAGAGAACTGCCAATATGAAAAAGAGGAACAATAAAATACGCAATGAGCTTATTGAAGCTGAAGACCTATCTTGCAATGCTGAAACGCTGGATTTTGATTTTATAGCGAGAACGGTGCTCGTGAAAGATGCTGAGGTAACGCTTATAATGAGAAGATATTTGTTTTACAACGTGAAATAGAAAGCTGTGGAGGAGATAGTGAAGAATATGCAGTTTCCTTTGAGAGAAAAAGACGAGTTTTACAGTTTTAGAAAAATCTTTCAATACTACAAGAAGAATTACCGTGAGATTGTAGAATCCATGCTGAAGAACATGTCTGAAGAAAACCGGAAGGTTTTTATTGATATGCTGCAGTCAAAAATCGTGGATCCTAACGAGACAATTGTTCGCAAAATTGTTAAGGTTGTGAAAAAGAAAGATGATATGTAACATTGTACAGTCATTAGCTCACCTCAAAAGAAGTTCTTTTGTATTTTTTTTGGAGATATATATGAAAATGAAAAAATTTGCAACTTTTAATAATCCCCAAGCAAATTGAGGAGTTTAAGCGAGCGAGTAGCTTAACAATGGCCATCATGTTATTTTTCATGATGAGAAAACAACAATAAATGAATCCACAGTACACATGATTCATGTTCATATGCTAGTGAGAGGTTCCAACAACCATTATATCATAGATGTGGCCGAGATGAAGCAATTCTAGGGTAGAACTTTAAGTGATGTAATGTTTACTTTCGTGATATGAGATTTTAAGTGAATGAATCTTCCCATGAGCATTTTATTTGTTTCGTAGCTGTAAGAAAGAGAAATTGTTTATTAACCTTTGTTCAAGACCTGAGATAAAAGATAAAGTGATGGACTCCAAGCAAATTCGCTTCAAACTTGAAAATCCTGAAGAGGAGAGAAGAAAACAAGCACAGAAAATGAGAGAACTTAACCCAGACAAAATACCAATCATTTGTGAGAAGCATTCAAAGTCAAAACTTGAGAATTTGGATAAAAATAAGTAAATTGCATCAGAAACTGTATGAAGAGTTATGCTAATGCCTCATTTCACAGGTATCTCGTGACAGACAAGTATAAGGTTTACCAATTTATTCATTTGCTGAGAAAAAGAATCAATCTCAAGCAAGAAGAAGCACTTTACCTATTCGTTAACGGCCGAACCTTGCTCAAAAGCGGTAAAAAAGCTATCGATACCTTAGCTAAAACAACTTGTGTAGATTCAAAAATGTCTGAAGTTTATGATAAGTATAGAGATTCCGATGGGTTTCTCTACATCGAATTTTGTGAGTACAGTTCGTTTGGGAAGTAAGACTGAAGAAAGTTAACCAGTTGTTTTGTGCTCAGTGAAGTAAATGCGATCTGATAACCACAAAGAAGTTTCATGATTAGAATGTAGTGAATATGTATTTTATTTGCTAAAATGAAAATACTGATCGTGTTCGCTGTATCTTTGGAAAAAAAGGGCATCCAAATGTATCGTACATAAGAAAAAAATTATCATCTATTGATAGAATTTCCTTTCGATCACAAAGCAAATTAGAGAGAAAGAGACTAGGAAATGGTTCTTCTATTACTTGAAAGATTGCATCTATCATTTCTGTTTAACAAGAAGGATTATTAAGATTTAAGTAAACCACTGAATCTCAAAGAAGCGCGATATGGCTTGAAAACTATTTCAGCCTTACTATCTAAATCAGGATCTATCTTCTTCATCTTACATTTAACTTGATTTTATTGCTAAATGGAGCCAGGAACAGTTGTATCTGAATAAATTTAGGCTTTCCCTCTCGTATATATGAAATGTTATTGGAAGTTAGACATTATATAAAAATAATTTCTCGAACCATTCTCTTTTATGTATTTCCTCAAATGTGAAAGCATGAAGAGGGCTTATATACTAATATTAATGATTGAATTCAATTGAGCTTGTATGTTGTTATTATTATTGTGCCGCGGATAATTAATAATTTATTGAGACCTTGGAATCGGTTTGAGGATCAGAGGCTCAATCGGTAGATAGTTGACCGATTCGACGTGTAGTTGAAATTTATAGTCCTTTGGAAGTGCAGTCTCGTATCTCTTGATGAAGTGCAGTATTACCACCTTCGCCTCAAGAACAGCTAAATGCTGACCTAAACACACTCTCTTTCCTTGAGAGAATGGAACAAACGAGAATGGATCAGTGCTTCCCGACTTCTGAAGGAATCTTTCAGGGTTAAATAAATAAGGATCTGTGTACACCTTTGGATTGAAACTCATTGCTCTATGACATACCGCCAATGTGTCTCCTTTTTTAATCTTGAGGTCAAGCAGCTGATGATCTTTGATAGCAACTCTCTCAGCCACATAAATCGACACTCCATTGAATCTGAGAGTTTCTTTGATGAATGCATGCAAATATTCAAGTTTATTAATGATTTGCATGGTTAGAGGCTGTCCTAGAGTCCAGTTGGTGTCATCAATTTCCTTCAGAATTTTTTCTCTCATGTGTGGGTACGCTGAAATGAAGTAGAATAGTTTGGACAAGAGAACAGAAGTTGTGTCGACTGCGGCAAAGAACATTCCAAAGAACTCTTGTATCATGGCGTTGTCATCAATTTTTGCATCAAGATCCGTTTTTCTTGCCTTGATCATGATTTCCAAGAAGTTTTGAGGGACATAAGATTCTGGGAAAGTTTTCATCTCTTCTTCCCTCTCTTTAATTAAGCCCTTGCAGACCTGTCTAAACATTTCCTTCTTCCTGAAAACATCCTTGTGAGATGGGAGAAGTTTTTTTGCGATTAACTTAGTACCCATGAGCATCGAGACGGGAGTGGTGAAGGCTGCTATTGCTTCTTCAAACAAGTCGGCAATATAATGTCCAATAATTTCACCTTCAACTTTGACATTCGATAAATCCTTTCCGAAGAATAATTCTCCGACCATGTCTGCCATCAGTAATTTGGACTCTCTAAAGGCGTTGAAAGACTCGACTTTTGAAGGATGGACTTTCATGCAGAATTTGATGGCTTGATTTTCGATTATTCCAAGTCTCTCATGCAAGAAATCGAAATGAAAAGCTTGTGAAAATATTCGCCGACGCGCTTTCCAAACATTATACTCCTCAAAGGCCATCGATCCTCCTAAGAGAAGTCCAACAAGCTCTACAATCCAGCCTTTTTTGTAGTAATCGAGCTCTTTTGAATAAAATTCTTTTATGTATTTTGAATCCGTGAGCTGTAATTGCATATTGGGTCCCACATTAGTGATGAATCCCGGAACGTTTGGGTTGTTATAGACAAAGTCCACCCAGTAATAGAAAGCGTCATTATGCTCACGAGCAGCTTTTTCCCATGCTTTTAAAGGATCGAGTCCCTTGTAGAAGCAGGATTTTATTCCTTGTGCTGTATATCTTCTGATGAACAATTTTGGAACGATAACGAAATTGTATATAAGGATAGCAACACCAGCGAGGATCGAAAAACTGAGGAAAAGGACTATATTTGTGAGTAGCGAGAGACTCCAAAGGTATCCAAACAAGGAGAACATTGAGTTGAAAAGAATTGGATTTAATCGAACAATTTTGGATATAACTTGGATTATTAATTTCTGAAATTTGGTTTAAATATCTAAATATGGAAAATACTATTTCAGGACATCCTCCTCTCCTTGCGTTTTGAAGTTTCTGAATCTGCTTTGCCATAGTTCCGGACAAATTTCGAAAGATTCTACATGATCCGACAGTGTTGGACCTGTTGAGAGTTTGGAGCCAGAAAATTCTGCATGTTCGCTGAGTCGTGTTGTAAATTTCGATGAGTTAAAATATTTTTTTAGGATTTTGCTGAGGCTTCAGAGATCAAACCTAAATATGGGGCTAGAAACTATCTCATGGAGTTGTTTCTAGCTAAACTAATCCAGACCCAGATGTTTTCATCTATTGTGAGAAAAAAACTCTCTTAAATGTGGAAAAGAATATTATTTTAAGTTTGGACTGAGTAAATTAGTCTCATAGTTCTGCATTCATACTATTAACACCTTTTGAACAGTAGTTATGGATCCATTATGCATAGATATGTATATTTGCTTTAATTTTGCCGAATTTCTAAACCAAAGCAGCTTGCAGCTAGCTAATTTAAGTAGTAAACCTCAATAATTAATTCGATTACTACTTTGATTATTTACAAACAACCAACAATTTAATTGAACTTAGGGATAGGTCTTAGGATTAGAGGATCTATCGGGAGATAGTTGATGGATTCGATGTGTGGTTGGAACTTATAGCCCTTTGGAATCTCCGTCTCGTATCTCTTGATGAAGTGCAGTATTACCACCTTCGCCTCAAGAACAGCTAAATGCTGACCCAAACACACTCTCTTTCCTTGAGAGAATGGAACAAACGAGAATGGATCAGTGCTTCCTGATTTCTGAAGGAATCTTTCAGGGTTAAATACATAAGGATCTGTGTACACCTTTGGGTTGAAACTCATTGCCCTATGGCCCACTGTTATTGTGTCTCCTTTTTTAATCTTGAGGTCAACCAGCTGATGATCTTTGATAGCAACTCTCTCAGCCACATAAATCGACACTCCATTGAATCTGAGAGTTTCTTTGATGAATGCATGCAAATATTCAAGTTTATTAATGATTTGCATGGTTAGAGGCTGTCCTAGAGTCCAGTTGGTGTCATCAATTTCCTTCAGAATTTTCTCTCTCATGGGTGGGTACGCTGAAATGAAGTAGAATAGTTTGGACAAGAGAACAGAAGTTGTGTCGACTGCGGCAAAGAAAATATTAAAATACTCCTGTATCATAGCCTCATCATCAATTTTTGCTTCAGGTTCCGTTTTACTCGCCTTGATCATGATTTCCAAGAAATTTTGAGGAACATAGGAATCTGGGAGCGTCTTCATTTCTTCTACCCTCTCTTTGACTAATCTCCTGCAGAGATCCCGAAAAATTTCTTTCTTCCTGAAAATTTTTTTGTGAGGTGGTAGAAGCTTTTTGGCTATTAGCTTAGGACCCATGAGCATCGAGATAGGGGTAGTGAAGGCTTCTATTGCTTCATCAAACAAGTCGGCGATATAATGTCCCATGTCCTCACCTTCCACTTTGATATTCGATAAATCCTTTCCGAAGAAGAGCTCTCCAACAATCAGCGACAGAAGCGATTTGGACTCTCGAAAAACTTTAAATGACTCAACTTTTGAAGGATGAACACTCATACAGAATTTGATGGCATGATTCTCGATTATGCCAAGTCTCTCCTGTAGAAAGTCGAAGTGAAAAGCCTGTGAGAAAATTCTCCGACGGGCTTTCCAGAGATCAACACCAACAAAGCTCAATGATCCTCCTAAGAGAAGTGCAACAATATCTTTAATCCAGCCTTTTTTGTAGCATTCAAACTCTTTCGAATAAAATTCTCTAATGTATTTTGGGTCTGTGAGTTGTAGTTGCAAGTTCGGACCAATGTTAGTGACGAATCCCGGAGCGTCTGGGTTGTGATAGGTAAAGTAGTCTCTCCATAAATAGAAGGCATCATCATGTTCTCGGGCGGCTTTATCCCATGCTTTCAAAGGATTGAGTCCCTTGTAGAAATAGGGTTTTATCCCTTGTGCTTCATATCTTCTGATGAACAATTTTGGAGCGATTACGAGTTTGTAGAAAAGAATAGCAACACATACAAGGAGCGGGATAGCAATGAGAGAGGCGAGCTTTGGTAAAGAAAGGCTCCAACATAGTGCGAATAAAGAGAACATTTCAAATGTCTATAAGCGTTTTTAATGTAAAGGTATAGGTTTTATATTATGAAAAGCAGGGTAAAGCCCGAATATTTAAAATCTATTTCAGGCCAGTGCGTATTATCTTCTGGAGGCTCTGACTCTATGATAATGAGATCCAAAAATTTTTTAACCTCCTCCTGCCTCTCCAAAATTTAAGTTTTTGTTGGCCATCCTTCAAAAAATTTCCAAATTAATGAGGTTGAATTAGTTTAAGACAAAAAAAAATTATTAAAATTGCTAACGATAGCGCCTTAATTTTTCAAAAGAGTCTTGCTTTGCAAATGGATTAAAAAATGTTTGTTTCTCCCATTTCGTGAACAACACTACACAAAGCTTATTTCTCAATGATTTTTTTTTTCAGCTTTCGTATGTTGGTCATATGATTTTTGCTAAATTTGATCTTTCATTTACTTTTTCTAGTTTCCTCAATTTTGTATAGAGACTGCCAATGAAGAGCACTCTAGACAAATTTTTTCATATATATGACCAATCAATATTATTAAATTATCACTCCAATTTAATCGGCAAAGATCTAATTGGTCTTCGGAACTGGTCTAAGAATCAGAGGCTCTAATGGCACGTAGTTTATGGATTTGATATGCGGCTGGAACTTATACCCTTTAGGAAGTTCAGTGTCGTACCTCTTGATGAAATGTATTATGATCACCTTTGCCTCAAGCATAGCCAAATTTTGCCCTAAGCAGACTCTTTTTCCTTGAGAGAACGGAACCCAGGTAAAAGGGTCAGTCATGTCCGACTTCTGAAGGAATCTATCAGGATCGAAAGTACGAGGATTTTTGTAAAACTTTGTATTGTTGCTCATTGCTCCATGGCATACCGCTACTGTGTCTCCTTTCTTAATCTTGATGTCAAGTAGCTGGTGATCTTTGGTAGCCACACGATCAGCCACATAAAACGTCACACCAGAGTATCTCAGTGTTTCTTTGATGAAGGCATGCAGATACTCCAATTTATTGATAGTTTGTATACTTAGGGGTTGTCCTAGGGTCCAATTTGTGCTATCGATCTCCTTTAGCAGTTTTTCTCTCATCTCTGGATAGGCTGTAACGAAGTAGAATGACTTGGATAAAAGAACGGACGTAGTATCGACCGCAGCAAAGAACATTCCCATGAACTCGTCTATCATAGAACTTTCGTCAATTTTGGCTTCAGGCTCGGTTTTTCTGGCTTTGATCATGATTTCCAAGAAGTTTTGAGGAACATAAGATTCGGGGAGGTCCTTTAGTTCTTCTTCTTTTTCTTTGATTAAACTCTTGCATACTTGCTTTAGGATCTGCTTTTTTCGGAATATCGCTCTATGTGCTGGTAGTAGCCCCTTTCGGACAAGTTTGAGACCCATTAGCATCGAGACAGGCGAGGTGAAAGCAGCTAATGCTTCTTCGAATAAGTCGGTGACATATTGGCCGATAACTTCGCCTTCTACTTGGAAGTTCGATAAATCCTTTCCGAAGAATAATTCTCCGACGAGGTTTGCCATAAGCAATTTTGACTCTTTAAAGGCGTTGAAAGACTCGACTTTTGAAGGATGGACTTTCATGCAGAATTTGATGGCTTGATTTTCGATAATGTTGAGTCTTTCTTGGAGATAATCAAAGTGGAAAGCTTTTGAGAACACTCTTCGGCGAGCCTTCCAGATTGTGTCGTTAGTAAATCCTAATGAGCCGTCCAGAATCAGTCCGACTGCTTCTATAAACCAACCTTTTTTGTAATAATCGAGTTCTTTAGCATAGAATTCTTTGATGTATTTTGGATCGCAAAGTTGAAGTTGTACTACTGGACCCAAATTCGTAACAAATGCCGGAGCATCTGGGTTGTTATAGGCGAAGTCTTTATACTTATAGAAGGCATCATCGTGCTCTCGTGCTGCTTTATCCCATGCTTCTAAAGGGTTAAGTCCCTCATAAAAGCAGGTTTTGATTCCTTGAGCAGTATATCTTCTAATAGTGAGTTTCGGAGCGATAATAAAAGCGTAGATGAGAACTCCTGCACCCACTAAGGATGAAACAGCGATGAGAAAACCAATTTTGGATATTAAGGAGAGACTCCAAAGGTATCCGAACAAGGCTAACATTAAATTCAAAAGAATTTTGTTCTAATTATTTAAAGATTTAGGATTTCTTGTATTAAAAATTGAATTAAATTCCGAAATTAAGCAGCCGCCTTTTGTGCCTTAATTTCATGTTGTCGAGGTTCAAATGTAGCTGTGAAATTTCAGATACAAAAAACTATAAAGATATTATTCTATCTTGAGGGTATGATATACAGATATCACAAATAGTTTGATAAGCTGCCGTTGATGGTCCTCAAATTTGAAATTTTACACATGTCGACGACAGGAGAGCGAGGAAATTAGTTTTTTCAACTAAGTCTTTATTTTGCTAATCGGAGGATTGAGTCTGAGGATTAGAGATCTTCTTGCGGATCAGTGATGGAGCTTTAATCCTTCTGAAAGTTTAGTTTGTTACATATCTTATCAAATGTACTAATATCACCTTCTCTTCAATATGTTGTAAAGAATATTGTCGATGGTACGTCTGGATTAGGTTTTCTTGTGCCTTAATCATGATTTTCAAGGAAGTTTGATGATTAATCTGAAACAGGAATCTCTGTTCTGGCTAAGTCATAGCTTCCCAAATCTTGAGACGAACACTAACACTAATAACAGTTAACAATACTCTTTTTGAGCTTTCGGAAGTTCATTGCTTCACAATCATCATAAAAGCAGCCACATTCACACAACTCAATATTAGAAGATAACTAAATTGAACAGGAAATCCTAAATTCCTGGGTTGACAACTTGAAAGGAAGATTAGAAGTGGAGGAAAACCAGTAGTCATATTGTAAAAAGCTAAGCGTTAAAATTGAAAATAACCAACAAATACTAACTCGGTAAAGAATGCACCTTTCAATTAAACTTCAAAATAAAAAAACGTATTATTCTTGAACTCTTTGAACCAATATCATACCCAAGTCATGATTACCCAATCCAGCACTTACGGTGCTCTCCATCTTGAGACCGATGAATCACCTGAGCAAGCTGAGCGAGTCGAGCAAGGCGATATAGTTTTCAGAAATCTCGATGAAAGTTATTCTTTGGGTATCACATTAGTTAATTTAGCATATTCTGAAATATCTTTGAAGCGAAACCTATCCACACTTTAGACTCTGCAGATGACACTATTAAGAAACCAATGAATCTTCAAACGTCGTAAAATTTTAACCAATTTTAGACCATTGAAAAAATTTCGAACAAGACAGAGGATCCGATACTTAGTGGATAGTGAAGAAATTCTGCTATATTTTGCATTTAAAGGCGTTCCCACTAATATTGATGCATTCGTCGAACTTTTTGTGAAACATAAACTCTTACTGTCTTTGATGCTAATGGATATTCTGAGTGGAGTGCATCAAATGCTGATGAAAGAGCACTTACTTATGAGGGTAATTTTTGTCCGTTCTTCGTTATCTGATCAAGCATAGCTAATAAAATCATCCTACAGAGTCGAAGATGTGGCTATGACAATTCTTGAGATCACAGTTCTATTGGCAGGTATGAAGGATTTGCATTTCAATGCATGAAAATGAAATCAGTTAAGGGAATGATGGCATGCGCTTACTATGCCGTTGGAATAATTGCACTGCTCAGGATGTCAGTGAAATATTTTTCATTATTTGGAGCTTTGTCAATGTTACAGCTCTTCATTGAGTTATTAATGATAAATATTGAAAGGTAATTAAAATTCTGACGCTTACGATTAATGGTTATATCAAGTTTCAGCCTATTCGATTTTGTGACGAAGCTTTTCGTCTTGGTTTACTCGAGGTTTGTAATGCAAATCATACAGAGTCTTCTGTTGATTCCTCAGTACGCAGAACCTTAAATTCAAGTTCCCTAATGAGAGAGAGAGAGTTTCAATGAATCAGTGATAATAACTTGATCAGAATATTGTCATATTTGGTGCTGACATGAAGCAACGCAATACTTATTTTCCGACTTAGAAGAATATAAACTCCGGATAGTTTTTGAGCATTTATTTGAGCCATAAACGATAATTGTGGTGATATTCATTTTTTTTTTCTTTTTTGCTTCTGTTTTGAAATCATTTCTTAATTATCAAACTTTCTATATGCATGAATCAATTGAAAAAAACCATTCAAGCGAAATGAAAGAAAAAAATATTTAGTGTTGTCAAATTAGAAATGAAAATGCTATTTTCGATTACGCTTGCAAAAATCAACTTCGGTCTTGTATATAGTATTGTGAAAAAGAAATAAAATGCTATCAAAGAGACAGCTCTTCTTGAATTTTTGAGTAAACATAGGGAATGAAAATACAATATATTATCAGTTCTTAAGCGAAAGAACCGCAAACTATATTGAAAAATTGGGATGCATGCGCTTGAAACCATTGTTTGATTTGATCAAGAAAATTATAAGAAGGCATTATTGAAGATTAACGAAAACTATTTTCGCAATAGGATTCGCTGCGGGAACATTTAAACTGTTAAATAGAGTTTATTTTTCAAATCTAATTACCATTCAAAATTCCCTTCAAATATAAATATGACTGAGTCCATCAACGACTTCCAGGCCTTTTATTTAAAAGTATCTCAAGATCCAAATCTCACGTATCTTACCGAAGACTATCCTGAGCTGATCGCTTGCTTTCGCGTAATGACCCTCTTCACAATCAATTTCCAACAACAAATTTTTACAGAATATCGAGAACCTCACAGAAAGACACATGTTCCAGATACTCCTAGCCGCAGAGAAAGATGTAAAATACGTTGTTTTCTCTATCGCACTCACACCCATCTCTTAGACAATGAAGCTTACAGACATGCTCGAACACCTCAAAGAAGAAGTAAAAGCTCAAGAAGCTGAGCTAGCTGACCGAGAACACAAGATCCTCGTCCTTCGTCAAAAAATAGCCAGCCCACATCGTGCTGAACCGGTGACCCTGGGAGTCTCACCAAGCGAGCGGCTGTCTTCGAATGAGCAAATGAAAAGAATTCGGGAGATGCTCGAGCTTCCTGTGGAAACTTCTGATCTCTTTGAAGGAATAGAACAAAAGTTAGAAGAATTGAAATACCGGTGTTGTTGATTATTTTCGTATGTGCGAGCTTATCAATATTATAGGAGACAAAACGAACCTCTCAGTATCAAATCCCTGCATTCAGATCACCAAGAGAAAGAGTTGCTAATGGAGCGAATAAGAGACCTTAACGACGAGAATTTGCATTTAGTTCAAAAGATAAATCAGCTGAAAGAGATGCTTCAGGTTCAAGCTGCTGGCGGTGAAAAAAAGCAAAAAGAGATCAAAAATATGAGGAAAAAGAAAATTGCTTTAGAATTCAGCATAAAGAAGGCGCTCGAGAGGTTGATTACGAACGTTCAACTCAGAGACTAATACTTCTGAATAGACTGCGAGTTGATATAAGCATGATGAAAGATGAGGTTATTAGAAATAAGAACTATGTGGACGTTTACATACAAAAGATGCGCCATTCACTCTCTGAGATCACTGCGATCGGAAAAGAAGGTCTATTAACGGGCAAATTAGATTCCAGGCAGTTTTCCTTTTACGAAGACACAAAGCAATTCCAGCATGGGATGTTTGATCGAACAAGATCTGGCAGGACGAATACCCGGAAATTGCATTCACATCCTCTAGAGTAAGATTTTAGTGCTCTTTGCTCTGATCAAGTTGATGTACGAAAAGGCTTGAGGATTTACGGAAGAGTTTGAATATGCTCTCAACGAAGCACAACCGCGAGCTCAAAAAATTTTTTGATTTCGCAAAAACATGTAATTTGAAACCCTCCTAAGACCAAAGAACTTATTGACATTGCAGATTTTTTAGGAGAAAGATTTATGGATACGGAGCTCAAACCAAATAAGCAAGCTGATGTAAAAAATTGAATTGTTAATGATTTTTTGGACAATGATAAACTGATAAATAGTATGCACTTATGAAAATTAAGTTAAAGGCGTTGAGGGACGAGTTTATGAGCAGGCAAAGCAAGATTTCAGATATAACAAACAAGATAAAAGAATTGAGCTTATTTAAACTTGAGATCGAAAATGATGTGAGAGTCATTTTAGAGGAGAATTTTTCTGTGGTAAGGATTTTAATCTTGAATTCAAATGCGCTGATCGCTACTGTTAGCTCAAGGAACAAAACACAGAATTAAAATTGAGATTTTTCATTAAAGCCTTAACAATGCCGATGAAACGTATGTTCAAAGAGTTTTTGATGAAATCAGTCTCTTAAGAAGAGCATTCTTTTTCAGATGCAAATCTCGAATGGTTATGAGGCGAGCAAGGGTATTTTTTTTCATGCATAATTTACTGTCTAAGTTTGATTGTATATTCCAGTGTTCAATGACCAATCATTATTGTACATGTAAATTCTCTTTTCCATTAGGTCTCGGTAAAACGGACTTTCATCATTGTTTTATGAAGTGAAGGTCCGAAAATTCACCAGGCACATAATTATTTCACACCTATATCTGTATAATCAAGTTCCTATCAACAAGCTATTAAGCATGTCAAGCATATCAGTACTTCTCAATGAATTATATGAATTCTCTAAAGATGAAACATGTACTCTACAATTCAAATATGCATGAATGCATTTTAACTCCAAAAAATGACCAAAACATTATCATAGTTGAGTTCTAGATCAAGCAGAACCCAGTTTGAGATCGAATATTCATTTAAGCAATGACCGGTTTCTTGAGTCCTCCCACAATTACGAAGGGTTCTTCTTCTGCGCTCACACTTGTAGAAATATCACAGGTTCCATATTCAATTGCCGAAGAGGAAGACTTCAGAGAGTCTTTAGCAGGGGATTTATTCTCTACAAAATGCTTTAGCCATTCCCAGGCCGCGAAGCCGATAGAAGACCCAATAATTAGTAATAACCCAATGTAGTAAGCTCTTTTGCTTTCTACATCTGCACAGAATGGGGTTGAAAAGGAACTGATTCCGAATTCAAGGGTCTTGCAGCCCACAACAAAAGACATGAACCCAGCGATTAAGCATATAACTAAGGCGAATGCGAAATGCCGGTCGAATCTTCTCTGATCGTTCTGGTGTTCAAAGCAGCGGTAGCCCATGAATTCAAATGTTTAAATTAAGTTAGATTTCTGAAAACGTAAATTATTATCGTTTTGCAAATCAGTTTATCGAGAGATAGTAAATTGACAAAGGAAATGAGAGGAAGGCATAAAATTTAAAATATTTCAAGGAGTTTGTGTCTCTGACTCAGTGCTCCAGAGTTCCGTACACATTTAATTGGTCAATTACATCCGTGATCGGATACATTTTCTTTTTGGATTTTAGTCGAGTTTTTCGATATATTGTAAATTGATGAAATAATCAGATCTCTGCCTTAAGTTACTTGAGGGGCTGATACAACAACAAAAGGTGTCCCCTCAGGATTGGAAGCGATACTGATCGATCTGAACCAAAGCCTTGGTTTCTTTTTCCATACATTCTCACTTAAGACGCTTTTTTGAGACGGGTGTCACAACGAGAGAAGACCTAACAACTGATTTGCTATTTCTTACAGCATTCGTTATACCTAC